>CESI01015487.1_pt1 | contig 16840 bp, 16 predicted proteins | sample 356301 | NCBI WGS metagenome assembly CESI01 (sample SAMEA2621423, study PRJEB7988) | marine metagenome | biome: marine biome (ENVO:00000447); feature: deep chlorophyll maximum layer (ENVO:xxxxxxxx); material: "saline water (ENVO:00002010), including plankton (ENVO:xxxxxxxx)" | depth 40 m | reverse complement strand
TACGAATCTAAAAAATAGAAATCCAATAACCAGTATCTTGGCATTTTTGTGGCACTGCAGCGCTAAATAGTAAACAAATGAAAAGATTGAAAGGTGCTCTAATTATAGTTGGTGCATTAATAATAGTTTCCTCTTCATGCAAGATGAGGGGAGAGATGAAAACATCTCTGGCAGATCAGACAGAAATGATTTCTATTGTAGAAATAGACCCTACATATAAGAATATCAAGACGGATAGTTTTAGACTTTTAGAATCTAATGTAGAGGGGGATAATCTAATTTTACTTGTACAATATGGTGGAGGGTGTGAAGCGCACGAGTGGAAACTCAAAACGAATGGGGCTTACGCTAAGAGCTTACCACCTAAGATTACACTAAATTTAGAACACAATGCCAATGGCGATAGGTGCAGAGCTCTTTTAACTGATACCATAGAGTTTAACCTAGAGCCAGTGAGATATCTCGGTACTTTGGAATTGGACGTGAGAATACTAGGTTATGAAAAACAGGAGAATAGATATAGGTATAAGTAAAACAAAAAAAACAATGAATCGAATTTTAATTGGTCTAGCCGCCTTGGTTTTTATGACGGGTAATGTCATAGCGCAGATTTCTCAGGGAGGAGAGCCGTACCAGTGGGATATAAAAGATGTAGAAAGATTTAATATTGATTTCCAAGAGTTCGGAGACCTCGATATGAATTTAATCAGTCTTCAGGATGCTATAGGTGATGCAGAAAAAGACACCCCTTTTAGATTCGGAATAGAGCACGATGTAGCTTTCACTAAAGAAAACAGTGGCTCATGGACAGAGCTAGAGAATGGAGATAGAATTTGGAGGTTAGGGGTAAAGGCTGCAGATGCTAGTTCTTTTTCTTTCTTGTTTGACAGATTTGTTCTTCATAAGGGAGCTGAATTGTTTATATGGAATTCAGAGCGATCTGAGTTTTTAGGGTCATTCAACTACAAGAATAATAAAAAAGCTGGAGTATTACCAGTAAGTCTGTTACACTCAGAAGCCGTGATTATCGAATATTTGGTTCCAGCTGGAGTTGATGAAGGGGAGTTAAGATTGGGTATGGTAGTTCAGGGATATAGAGCTATAATTAACCAATACGACGATCCAGAAAGAGGACCTTATGGTAATTCAGGAGCATGTAACATAAATGTCAACTGTCCGGAAGGAGAAGATTGGCAGATTGAAAAGAAATCAGTAGCGCTTATTATTAATGGAGGTAACGCAGTTTGTACCGGAGCATTAGTCAACAACACTTCAAATGATGGAACACCTTACTTTCTTACGGCTAATCATTGCTTAGGAAACCCCAGTAACTGGGTTTATCTGTTTAACCATGAGTCTACAAGTTGTGCGGGGAGCAGTGGTCCGACACTTCAAACTATCTCTTCAGGGGATTTAGTAGCAAGCAATGGGGGGAGTGATTTTGCTTTAATAGAATTAAGTTCATCTCCTCCTGCTAGTTACGACGTGCAATATGCAGGTTGGGATAGATCAGATGATGAAAGTGTAACTGCAACTACAAGCATTCATCATCCATCGGGAGATGTAATGAAAATCTGTTTTGATGAAGATAATCCTTACCATGCTAACCAAGGAGGCGCTGCTGTTTGGTATATAGATGAGTGGGAGGATGGTGTTACGGAGGGAGGTTCTTCAGGTTCTCCCTTGTTTGATCAGAATCACCGAATCATAGGTCAGCTTTATGGAGGATATGCCGCATGCAGCGGGCAAGTAAATAATGGGCAAGCTGACTGGTATGGAAGGTTTGGAGTCTCGTGGGATGGGAATAGTCCTCAAACCAGATTAAAGGACTGGTTAGATCCACAAAACAGCAGTCCATTAGCTTTAGATGGATGGCCAGAAGGAGCTATTCAATACGCTAATGACGCGAGTGTATCAATAAATAATGAAATAGAAGGAGTGTTATGTCAAGCTACTATATATCCAACAGCCACTATTTTTAATAACGGTGAAGAAAATCTTACTGAGGCATTGGTAACTGTTCAATTAAACGGGAATACTTTAGAGCAAGTGAACTGGTCTGGAAGTTTAGGGAGTAACCAGAGTGTATTGGTGAATTTGAGTCCACAGGCATTACAGAATGGCGAGAATACGCTCCAGGTATCAGTAGAAATTGAAGAAGATGAAGACGAATCAAATAATTCAAGCTCGTTTACTTTTACTGCCGTTATCATAGAAAACCCTTCTATTTTTCAGTTAAACTTAACTTTAGATGAGTACCCAGAAGAAACTACGTGGGAAGTGAGTGATGGAGCCACTGTTATAGCTAGCGGAGGTCCTTATACAGAAGAAAGTGTATTGGTGATAGAGGAGTTTTGTCTTCCTGAAGGTTGTTTCGTTTTCACTATTTATGATGAGTATGAGGACGGTATCTGCTGTGATTACGGTGAAGGGAGTTATACCATAGAGAATCAATTAAATGTAGAAGTAGCATCTTCTAATGGAGAGTTTTCCTCTGAAGAATCTCAGGATTTCTGCGCGTCGATAACAGCTCTAGATGAAGAAAAAGGCTTACAGCTTCAATTTTTTCCAAACCCATCTTCAGTTAAATTAACTGTAATGTTAGACCAAGACAATTCTATGATTAGGGTTTATGATATTTCTGGAAGAACAGTAATAGAAATAATGAATTCAGCTTCAGGAATTCTAGAGTTGGATACAGAGCATTTAACTTCTGGAACTTATGTGCTAAGCGTAAGCTCGAAAAAAGGAGATTCTAGAGGAGTATTCCTTAAAGAATAGAATGTTAAAAGTATTTATAGGAAGCCCTTTTAAGTTTGGTCATAGGGCCTTTTTTTGTACGTTAAATTCTTAACCTTTAAGTCTTCTATATTTTGTACGAATCACTCTCTTGTTTCTCTACTTTCCAGCAAATACTTAGTGTTGCGCTTTTAACCGCAGTAGCAGTTCAGTTGTTCTATCTGTTGTTTTTTTACATCAGATTAGTAGTATACAAGCCTAAGATTTTTTATGCTAGTCAGCCACCTGTCAGCATAGTGATTTGTGCTCGAAATGAATCAGAAAATCTGATGAACCACATCCCTATGATAATGGAGCAGAATTACCCTTTGTTTGAAGTGATAGTGGTGAATGATAGCAGTTGGGATGATTCTGAAGATATATTAAAAGCACTGCAAGTGCGTTACCCGTCTCTGAAAGTAGTGAAGCTAAACGAAGACCTTCATAGAATGAGTGGAAAAAAATTCGCATTAACGATGGGTATTAAAGCAACTTCTCATGAGAGGTTGCTGCTCACAGATGCAGACTGCAGCCCGATATCTAATGACTGGATAACCAATATGATATATAAGATTAAGGAAGATGAGGTAGTCCTTGGTGTCAGTTTAATGGCTAGAGAAAAAGGTGTTTGTAAAAACTTTTTTCGATTTGAGTCCGTTCATACTGCAGCAAATTATTGCTCGCTAGCATTAGGCGGTTTGCCTTATATGGGTGTAGGAAGAAATTTGTCATATACCAAGCAAAAATTCTTTTCAGTAGGTGGGTTTAGAAGGCACATGCACATCACTGGAGGAGATGATGATTTATTTATTAATGAAATAGCTCCGAAATCTACGTTTGTAGTAAGGCCAGATGTAGAAGCTCAAACTACTTCACATAGCCCTGAGAAATTAAGTGAATGGTGGGAACAGAAGAGAAGACATTTAAACACCTCGGGCCTTTACAAATTAAAGCATAAGTTGGCGTTAGGGATAGAGCCACTGAGCTGGTGGCTAATGTGGGGAACCGCGCTATTTCTTGTAGTTTTACGCACACCTGCCTTGTTAGTAATTACTATTGTAGCGTTTAGATATTTGCTGCTATATGGTATTTTTATAGCTATTGGTAGAAAATGGAAAGTATTAGATGCAGTGTGGGTTATGCCATTGTGGGAATTGGTGTTAAACATTGCCAAACCGGCTGTTCTTCTTTCTAATATGATTTCAAAACCGAAAAGATGGATGTGACAAAAAATCTCTCAGATAAAGGGAAAAAGGACTATGCCTTAGTTCAAAGAGCAATAAACGATCAAGATCAAAGAGCGTATGCAGAACTCATGGAGCGTTACAGAGATTCTATTTATTTTATGTTGCTAAAGATGGTTAATAATACGGATGATGCCGATGATTTGACTATTGAGGCTTTTGGTAAAGCATTTAAAAGATTAGGTCAGTATACTCCATCATTTGCATTTAGTACTTGGTTATTTAAAATAGCATCGAATAATGCTATTGATTACATTAGAAAGAAAAGGATTAAAGCCCTTTCCCTGGACCAAGGATATACGAATGCTGATGGAGATAGCATAGGCTTCGAGGTAAAGGACGATAGACTGGACCCAGAGGAAACTTTCGAGAAAAAGCAGAGAATCATAAAGATGAGAGAGGTCGTTTCTAAACTTAAGCCAAGGTACAGAGAGTTAGTAGAAATGCGCTATTTCCGTGAACTAAGCTATGAAGAGATTTCTAAAGAATTAGATATTCCTTTGGGTACAGTAAAAGCTCAATTATTTAGAGCTAGAGAGTTTCTGTATAACTTGATGAAGCATACTAAAGAAACAATTTGATGTCATCCAACATTAGTTTAATAACTAAATACTTCCCTAATCTTAGTGAAGTTCAGATAGAGCAGTTTTCAGCGTTGCAAAGCTTATATGAGGAATGGAACGCCCAGATAAATGTCATCTCACGTAAAGATTTAGAAAATCTATATGAAAGGCATGTGCTTCATTCATTGGCTATAGCCAAAGTAAATGATTTCACAGCAGGCAGTAAAGTACTTGATGTGGGAACAGGGGGTGGTTTCCCTGGCATTCCGCTATCCATACTTTACCCAGAAGTTTCATTTCATCTAGTAGATTCTATAGGGAAGAAAATAAAGGTGGTAAACGCAGTCAGCGAACATTTAGGTCTAAAGAATATAACAGCCGCTCATGGCAGGGCTGAGGACGTATCTGGTAAATTTGACTTTGTAGTGAGCCGCGCAGTAGCTAAGTTGCCAGTTTTCATGACATGGATTCAAGGAAAATTCGAAAAGAGATTTCTAAATCCTAAACCCAATGGTGTACTCTTTTTAAAAGGGGGTGATTTAAGACAAGAGATTAAAGAAGTGAATACTACAGTAGACGAGTATGAGCTATCTGCTCATTTCGAAGAAGAATTCTTTCAGACCAAAAAAGTGCTCTATATCCGCTTTGTTTAGCGCATAAAAAAACCCTTACAGTTTCCTGAAAGGGTTTTGAATTTTATTTTTAGTAGTTGGAGTTACTCAGCTAATACTTCGAAAGGAACTACTACAGAAACTTCTTTATGAAGCTTTATTGTTACTTCGTACTTTCCTAATTCTTTGATCGTATCTTCCTTTAAAGAGATGCTCTTTCTGTCTACGCTGAATCCTTTAGCTGTTAAAGCTTCAGATAACTGAATGCTGTTTACAGAACCGAAAATCTTTCCGTTCTCACTAGCTTTGGCGCCTATACTGAGAGTTACTTTCTCCATTTTAGCAGCTAATGCTTCAGCATTACCTTTTATCTTGAGTTCTTTATGAGCTCTCTGCTTAATGTTTTCAGAATGCATCTTTAATGCAGACTTAGTAGCCATTTTACCAAAACCCTTAGGTATTAAGTAATTTCTAGCGAAACCTGGCTTTACATTCACCACGTCATTAGCACTTCCTACGTGATCTACGTCTTGTAATAAAATTATTTCCATGGGTTCTTATTTCATTAAATCAGTTACATATGGTAAAAGAGCTAAGTGACGAGCCTTCTTAATTGCTTGACCTACTTTTCTCTGATACTTTAGAGTAGTTCCAGTTAATCTTCTTGGAAGAATCTTACCCTGCTCATTTACAAGCATAGATAAATAATCTGGATCTTTATAATCGATGTACTTTATTCCATTCTTTTTGAACCTACAATATTTCTCCTTAGAGGTTTCAATATTAATAGGGTTTAAATATCTAACGTTCTTATCTGCCATAATCTTAGGGTTTTATTAAGCTTCTGTAGAGCTTTTAGAGTTAGACTTAATTTTAACTTTTCTTTTTTCAGCATAATCTACATGGTGCCTGTCCATTCTAGTAGTAAGGAATCTAAGCACACGCTCATCTCTCTTAAACTCTACCTCGAAAGGATTAATAATAGCTCCTGGTGCTTCAAACTCCATAAGGTAGTAGAATCCAGTAGATTTTTTCTGAATAGGGTAAGCTAATTTCTTTAATCCCCAGTTCTCATTTTGGCTGACCTTGCCACCGTTGCTTTTTACAAAGTCTTGATACTTCTTTACTGCTTCCTTTGCCTGGTCATCTGACAAAACGGGAGTTAAAATGAAAACAGTTTCGTATTTGTTTAACATATGTTTAAAAAATTAAATTTTAAAAAGGAGCGCAAAAGTAGGGAATATCTGTGATTTACCGAAATTACTGGACCTGTAAATATCTCTACCAATTGCATTGAAAAAAAAAGAGCTACGAAGTTCGCAGCTCTTTGTAAATATGTCGAATAATTTATGTCTAGTTTTTAACTGACTTACTGAAATCAATTACTGAAGGAGTAGCTATGAATATAGAACTATATGTTCCTACAACTACACCTACCATTAAGGCGAATGTAAATCCTCTAATAGAATCACTACCTAAAATAAAAATAGATAACAATACTACAAATGTACTAGCAGAAGTGTTTATAGTTCTACTTAACGTACTGTTAAGTGCTTTATTAATCACTTCTTTCTCATCTTCTTTCTTGTAGATTCCTAAGTACTCTCTTATTCTATCGAATACTACAACGGTATCATTTATAGAATAACCAATGACAGTTAGAATTGCGGCTATGAATGCCTGATCCACTTCTAGAGTAAACGGTAAGAATAAAGATCCTATTGAGTATATAGATAATACGATTATCACATCATGAAGCATGGCTAATAAAGCACCTAGTCCATACTGCCATTTTCTAAACCTCAAGAAGATGTAGAAGAATATGATGAGCAATGCGATTATAGTGGCGTTTCTTGCATCTCTTCTGAAATCATCAGAGATAGATGAATCTACATCTCTAGTCTCGGGATTAGTGAAATTACTAAGCCCCATTCCTTCTAAAGTTCGAGTGATAAGCGCTCTAGTTGAATCAGAACCTGTGTCTTTATCTTCTAATAGATAATCCGTAGTAATTCTGATTTTATCTTTGGAAGTCCCTAAATCCTTAACAGTAATACTGTTTCCTATAAACGCATCTGTTAGCTCATTTCTTATTTCATCAGTATCGATAGGCGTTTCGAATTTGAAGGTGTTTTCTCTACCTCCATTGAACTCTACCCCGTAGTTAAGACCGCCGCTGAATAATGCCCCTAATCCCAGCGCTACTATTACTCCAGATAAAATATAGAATTTCTTTCTGTTATCTACGAATCTGTAGTTGAGGTTAGTGAACCAGTTCTTAGTTGTCGCATTAGAGAATGCGATATCTTTCTTCTTATCCATTCTATTCCAGAAAATTAATCTAGTAATAACAATAGCTGAGAATAATGAGGTAAAAATACCTATGATTAGAGTAGTTGCGAATCCTTTGATAGCTCCTGAACCAAATACATATAGTACGATAGCTGTGAGAAGGGTAGTAATGTTAGCATCGAAAATAGCAGAATAAGCTTTTTGGTAACCTTCAGTAAGAGCTACTTTTAGCCCTTTACCCATTCTCATTTCTTCTCTGATTCTTTCGAAGATAAGAACGTTAGCATCCACGGCCATCCCCAAGGTAAGCACTAAACCTGCTATTCCTGGTAAAGTAAGTGTGGCTCCTATAGCGGCTAAACCTCCTATTAATAAAAAGATGTTTAGGATCAGTGCGATATCAGAGACCATACCTGCTCTGCTATAATAGAATAACATGTAAGCCATAATCACTAACAATGCGATAATGAATGACCAAGCACCAGCACTAATGTTTTCAGCTCCTAATGTAGGACCTACGATTTCTGTATTTACAATCTTAGCAGGAGCAGGAAGTGAACCAGCTTCTAGTAAGTTGGCTAAATCTGTTCCTTCTTCTACTTGCTGTGCATAAGAGCCAGCTCCCATAGAGATGGAAGAACTACCATTTAAGATAGGACTATTTACAGAAGGTGCACTATAAACTAAACCATCTAAAGTGATGGCTATTGCTTTGTTTGGTCTAGAAGGATCTCCATCGTAGGCCGCTTGAGTCATTTTACCCCAAGCTTGAGCTCCCTCACTATTCATTTGCATAGAAACCTCCACTCCACCGTACTGGTCGAATGTTTGTATTGCATTAGTAATAGTTCCGCCATTCAATTCAGATTTCTCTCTTCTACTCACATCATTTAATGCGTATAGCGAATAGAACTCAGTTCCGGAATCACTTACGCTAGGCTTAGCATCCCATCTTAAAAGAATGTTTTCTGGAATTATAGAAGAAGAAAATAAACGTCCTCCAGAATCCTTAGCGCCTAGTACTTCAGAGATTCTATCTTTTCCTTCTGAAGTAACTCTGAATAATACAGAAGACCTTGGGATTCCTTGACCATTACTTCCGTAGTTACCCGAATAGGAAGCTATTGGGTATCTTCGAGTGTAGATGTCGCCATCAATAGTCCTGGTTAAAGATATTGAGTCATTTCCATCGGCATTTTTCAAAGGTTCATTTGTGTTTAAGTCCAAAGCAGGTATGCTATCCGTAGTGAATAGCTCAGCTGTGTAAGCTGAGGGATCTTTGTACTTAGCTACTACTGAATCTAATTGCTCTAGGTATTGGAACGCGGCTTTTCCACCTACTACCTCTGTGTTTTCAAACACAGGCCAGAATTCTAATTCAGCTGTTTCCTTAATAAGTTTTATAATCCTATCTGGATTATCTACACCGGCTAATTCTACTAAGATTCTTCCAGTAGAAGATTGTCTTTGTATATTAGGCTGAGATACACCGAAACGATCAATTCTCTGTCTTAAGATATTCTCGGTATTATCAATAGCTGACTCAGCTTCTACTCTAAGAATTTCTATGACATCATCATCAGTTTTTGCTGTCTGAAATTTCTCTGTATAATCTCTATTGATAAAAATCTTAGGAAGTTTTTCTTCTCCATCTACCTTGTTATCTGCCCAAGCTTTAGCAAATAAGGTGATAAAATCATCGCTAGAACTCTCTTGAGCTTCTCTAGCCTGAGCCATAGAAGCCGTAAAAGCAGGGAACTTCGATTTTGCACTTAAATTTTCTACCAACTCTGGTACAGATACCTCTAAGGTAACACTCATTCCACCTTGAAGGTCAAGACCTAAATTTAACTCTTGGTCTTTCACCTCTCTGTAGCTATGTCCTAATGCAGGATATGCCTGACTACCAGCACTATCTATTAAGAATTTTCTCGTTCTTTCCTCCGCGGTCATCGTGTTTAACGAATCAGCATCCGAAGCTTCTATACCAAACGCTGCCGCTTGTTCTTCGAATCTACTTGAGAAAAAGTTAAAAGATAATTGGTATAGGCAAGCTAGAACTAGCAACACTGTAAAAATCCAAATCGCACTTCTATTTTCCATTGTTTGTGGTTTAATTTTAAGGAGCCGCAAATATAAAAATACACGGCTTAATAGCCAATATCAATTTTAAACTGATAATCAGATGTTTAGTTAAAATATTCCACTATTAGTAACCTGAATCAGACAGGTTTGTACTCATAGTGCTTAAGCCCTGTTACATTTTTGCGAGACTATTATTACAGTTGGTTAAAACCATTATTAGTTTGGTTGAATTTATGACTTGAGCATAAAATAAGATGAGGGTTAATTATTTTGGAGTTTTAACTGAGAGTAAATAAATGTTTCTAGTACTTTTGAAACTCATCTTTAGACATTCCAATAATGAAGGATACACCGCTCTCCAGAATACGCTGTTTGTTAATCATCTTGCTGACTTGCACATCATTTAGTGATTATACTTTTCAGATAGGAGTAATGAAGTACAATGGAGGAGGAGATTGGTACTCTAATCCTACCTCAGTTCCTAATTTAGTGAAGTTTTGCAACGCTAATTTAAACACCTCCATAGATGAGGAGGTTCCTTATGTAGAAGTGGGAGGTCCGGATTTGTTTAACTATCCATTTATTCATATGACAGGTCACGGTAATGTAGTATTCTCGTCTTCTGAGTCTGATAATCTTAGAATGTACTTAGAGGCTGGCGGTTTTCTTCATATAGATGATAATTATGGAATGGATCCTTTTGTTAGGATTCAAATGAAAAGAGTTTTCCCTGAATTGGACTTTATAGAACTCCCATTTGATCACCCAATTTATCATCAGAAATACGATTTCTCCAATGGATTGCCTAAAGTCCATGAACATGATAAAAAAGCTCCACAGGGGTTTGGCTTAACCTTAGAAGGAAGGTTAATTTGCTTTTATACCTATGAATGTGATTTGGGTGATGGTTGGGAAGATTTCGAAGTGCACAAAGACTCTGAAGAAACAAGAACGAATGCACTAAAGATGGGTGCGAATATTATGCAATACGCCCTAATGGGTAAGCAAGATTAATCTTTTAATCTATTGTAAAATAGAGCCTTATAAAGTGTAACGAACAAGATAGACGCGAATAAGGTTAGCGTAACTGCGAGCAAAGACACACTAGAGAAACCCAGAGCATAAAGAATAGCAAATACTGCCAGTAACTGGGCTACTAGATATATCCAAAACCCTATTTTTTTTTGCATAAACATCAAACAAACGGCTAAAATGGTGAGGTAATAAACACCGATTTTTAGATCGTAATAAGCCATACCGAAATCTTGAAAATGTCTGGCAGATTCTATTACTCCCAAAACAACCCAGTCCGGAATGTCATCTAATGCGATATTTTCACCTAGACTATGCCATATATTTTTTAGGGTGTGAGAAACCTCTTCTTCCCGCAAGTCTCTATCTCTAGAAAAACGAAAAAGCTGGGCAATACTACTTCCTAGGGAAAGCGCGAATAATATAATAAGAACTACGGATCGTTTCAAAAATCTTCTCTTCTATCAATCATTTGTCTAAAATAGCAAAGTGATATTCCTAGTTTAGTTTCAAGCTTTTTATTTATCACCACTCCACTGATTAAATAGATTTAACTGGCTCTCAGAGCGGTTGGTGAGTTGTTCTAGCTGCACATTATCGAAGAATGTTCTAGCTGCACAGACGATGATACATGAGGTAATATTCCCCATGTGATTTAATTTTAGTTCCACCTTACCTTCATAATCAATAGCGGTTAAAACATCGGAGGTTAATTCGTTAGTGCCATTAATAGCCATCACGGTATCTCCTTGGTGAATACCTGAAGTATCGGCTGGCGATCCTTCGGCTATATCAATAATTTTAAACTCTCCAGAAGTCATTTTTCCTAATTTAATTCCCACCTTAGAAGTGAATTTATTCGAGTTGGGAGAATCGGTTAATTTCATTCCTAATGGATCTAGAACAGCCTCCAGAAATGGTCTGAAATCTGAAATACTATAAACAAGTTGTGCTCTTATTTCAGAAAATGAGAGTTTACTTACAGATTCTAAACAATGGAAATAATCATTAGCGGAGTAGCCTTCTCCTTTAGCTCCGAAATCATTCCAAAGCTTAAGCATGGCTGATGCTAAGTTCTTGCGTCCATTTGTAGCTGTTAGGATCATTAAATCAGAAATAAAAGCGACTAAACATCCCTCAGTGTAAATGCTGGTTTTTCTTCCTGGAGCCCCAGCCATATATCCATCTAGCCATGTATCGAACGAGCTTTCGGCTACACTGTAATTAAACCTCCCTTGGTTTTGGAAATGTCTATTTAAATAATTCCCTAAATGTTTAGCGTAAGTCTGAAAATTAAATACACCTGAGTTTAATAAGTACCAATCTCCCATATAGGTCGTAACTCCTTCATAAACATAGCCTAGTTCGGAGTAATTTTCCTTTTTATAATTATAAGGAAGCATATCATTAGGCCGAAGCGCTTTTACATTCCATGTGTGGTATAGCTCATGAGAACTTACTCCTAATAACTCCTCGTAAAATGCGCTGGTGAGAAGCTCCTCTGCTGGCCCTAGGGTAATCACTGTGCATTTTTCATGCTCCACTCCATGGTAAGATGGCTGAGCTAAAAAGTGAAACATGAAGAGATAATCATCTTGGGGAAATCCATTAAAATCTCTGATTTGCGCGTTGCAAAAAGGGATGAAATCTGCTTCTATTTCACTTAAATCTAATGAGTGCTGGCCATTTATCCAGATATGAAAGGTGATTTTCTCTAAATTAAAAGAATGATATTCTAGAGATGCAGAGGCCATGAAAGGAGAATCCATTAACTCATGTACATTTTTAGCTACAAAATTCTTCTTTGTTTTCTCGGCTAGTGGTGAGGCTAAAATGTATTTATCGGGAAGATTTAATTCTACTGAAAAACGATCCACCTCCTCAAATCCTGGCCTGTACATAAAACAATTTACAGGGTTTACGTACATTGTTTCTTCATTTAAAAATGTACTTCCCCCGTTTAACTCAGCACTGTAGTAATTATAATCTACATGAATTACAGAATGACCTGCAGCCTCTATTTTCCAGCTGTCTTTGGTGGTTTTGAAAAATGGAATGGGTTTCCCCTTTTCATCAGTCACCTTAAAGTTTTTTATGTTTTTAGCGAAGTTTCCTAATTCATACCGCCCAGGTCTCCACGAAGGCAATTCAAGAGCGAACTGTTCATTTCCATCATGCGGAAATTCGGCATGAAATTGAATAAACTGTCTCTGAGGATTCTCTTGGCTTAGTGAATATTTTATCATAAGAGTAAGTGATTATTGACCGATTACTTCTAGAATTGGGTCGCCTGTATTGGCATTAGGCATTTGCACCCCTAAAAGCGAAGCTACCGTTGAAGCTATGTCTTTAATATTTGTGCGCTTGTCGGTGAAACCAGGTCTTATGCCGCTTCCGTAAAAAAGTAGAGGAACATGAGTATCATAAGCGAAGGGAGATCCATGGCTCGTGCCCCTAGTGGGATAGCTTATCCAGCCTGGTCGAGGAACGACAAGCACATCCCCCGAGAACTTAGTGCTAAAACCATTTTGTAACACATGATTTAAACCTGAACTGAATTCAGTATTTACTAATTGATTTCGGGTAAGCACAGTATACACGCCTTCATAGCTCAATGCAGCATTGCTAGCTACCTCCTCTAATTTTGTTTTGTTAAGCTTATGGGCAGTTATTAGAGAATCATTAAAAAATATCTGGTCGTTAGAATATGATTCTATTAATCCTTCACGATTAAAAGCATTTTGTAATGCTGAATCTACCTTTGAGTTAACTTCATCCAGCTTAAAATATCCTGCAGGCATTCCTAGTTTTTTTAGGTAATTGGGATTGTGAATTGCACCGTGGTCTGATGTGAGAAAAACAGTGTAATTGTCTTCGCCTACCGCAGCATTTAACTCGTTAAGTAACCTAGCTATTTCTAAATCTAATCTTAAGTAGCAGTCTTGTGTTTCTCTAGCAGCTGGAGCAAACCGGTGACCTACATAATCAGTCGAGGAGAAAGATACCGCTAGAAAATCAGTGAATTCATCTTGCCCTAAGGCTTCATTTTTAATGCAGTTTATAGCCATTTCCGTAACTATAGAGTTTCCGAGCGGAGAGCCTTTTATTAAATCATACCGGCCATTGCGATCTGCCAATTGACTGAAATCATACGGAAAAGTAGGTTGGAGTTTTCCTGTGAATGGCGCCTCATATTGGTTGTTGTCTATAATACTTTCATCATAGTCTTTTTCAGGCTTTAACATGTTCCAGCCAGAAGCCAGAAGAGAATCCTTATAGCCAGAGGCATTAAATGAATTCACCCATTCTGGTAATTCATTCATGTAATAGGTAGAAGAAATGAAATTCCCTTCATCTCCTCCTATAAACCAGTAAGCCGCATCTGCTAAATGTCCTGCAGGAAGTATAGCTCCTCGGTCTTTTATGCTTACGCCTATGGTTTTAGATCTGCCGTTAAAGTGTAATTTAAGTTCATCGGTTATCGTGCTGGAAATCATATTCTTTGGAGACATTTGACCGGCCAGGGTAGTGTTTCCGACACCAAGCACGGTAGAATCTCCAGTACAATATTTACTGCTTTTTTCATATCTGTCATACCAGCTGTTTCCAATTATTCCATGGTATGCAGGTGTAGTTCCTGTATATATAGAGGCATGTCCTGGGCCGGTGTATGTAGGAGCATAAGAAAAATGATGATTTTTACATGAGTAGCCCTCTCGCATTAGTTTTTTAAATCCTTCATCAGAATAGTCCTTCCAATACTTAGTAAGGTAATCATAGCGCATTTGGTCTACTGTAATACCTACCATTAGCTTGGGAGGATTTAAATCGAAAGTGGGGTCGCTGTATCCTATATCCTCAATGGTTTCTTGAACACTACATCTACTTAATAATACACATAGTAGGATTGAAACGAAAAAAATGTTCTTCATTAATGAGCTGATTTTAGCTCACAAATTTACTCTGTTTTGTGCCATGAAATGAAGAAGTTATTTTGCTCTTCGGTTAAGACTTCCCCAGTATGAAATAGATGGCAGCGCCACAGACAACAATGGAGAGAACTGCGTTTAAGATGGCTATTCCTATGAATCCATCTTGAATAAGTTTTATGTTTTCTAAGCTGAAAGTAGAAAACGTACTAAACCCGCCACAAAATCCTGTAGCAGCTAAAAGGAAAAGGGGCCCTTCTGTTTTCGTGTTAATCCCATACTTTATTAGTAGTCCTAGTAGTATGCTTGCGGCTAGATTAGTAATAAAAGTGGCCAGTGGAAAATTGGAGATTTGATGAGGAAATAAACTGCTTATGGCATATCTCATTACGCTCCCTAATCCTCCACCTATAAATACTGCTAGAAAATTCATCTGACTTTGTCTTTAATTAAGAACCTTTTCACTAAATAGTTTGCTAGGAAACCCACCGCTATTCCTAAAAGTGTTCCTCCTAAAATATCTCCAGGATAGTGCACTCCTAGATATATTCTGCTGAATGAAATAAGTGCTGCCCAGCATAGAATCAATATAGTCCAGGTTCTATTTAATTTTAAAAAGGAAAGAACAAAGATGGCTATTCCAGTGAAATTAGCAGCATGCCCACTGATGAATCCGTATTTCCCGCCTTTATAAAAGTCTTCTTTACCAGGCGGTGTAACTAAATGGACTAGTTCATCGAGTTCTGAATTTCTGCTGGGTCTTAAACGTTGAAAGACCTCTTTGAAACATTCTCTATGAATATTGTCGGCTAGTAGAACTACGACCCCTATTCCTATCAGCAGCCATAGAATGCCCATGACGCCATATTTTTTTCGGGCGGCTAGAATGAATATGATATATACTGGAAGCCAATAAACGGGGTGGCTGATATACCACATCACAGAATCTAATGCAGGTGTATTCCAGTTGTTCATTTGCAAAAACAGTGTGCGGTCTAAGTGGTCTAAACGGTCTATTAAATTCAATCGGAAAGGTTCATGTAGAATGGTTAAATCATCGTTTTAACTTCTGCTTTTAGCAAGTCAACAGCTAGCTCTAAGTGAATGTTTTTAGTTTCACCCTCTAGGGCTAAAATAGCCTTGGCCAAATCCATGCCACTGGCTCCGGGAGCTACTTTAGATCCGGCTATTTTCACTAATTCTAACGTTTCTTCCTTAGCAGCTTTGACGTGACGCCAAGTACTTTCACTTATATACATCTGCATGCTTAAGTTGTGCTCGAACTCGTCTCTAATGGCTTTTAAGCACTCTAGCTGAAGTTGACCAGAGTTTAAGCTAGTGGCGTTTAGCCTCATGATCATGCTGTTAGGCTTTATTCTTTCCATAAAGATAATCAGCCTTTCGTAAGCTTTTAATTTAAGTGGAAGAACTATCTTGGTAATCTCATCCTTGTTTGGGGCAGGAGCAGTAGCAAGGGTAGTTTGTTTTTTTTGCGCTTTTTCAAAGAAAATAAAGGCGGTAAAAAACACTAAAACAGCTGGAAGAAAAATCTTCATTAACTCTATAAATGGTTCCATGCAAGGGGTCTTTGTGATTTCAAATGTATTATTTATAACGCATCTTTGAGGCGGTTTTATTTATTTTTGTTCAAATTAATTTTCCAGATGAGATTTAGATTTCTTTTTAGCATTTTTTTCTACGTTGCAACGCTTAATCTCCAATCTCAAGAGCTTATTAGAGATCTTAGTATTACTGTAAGCGAATTGGGGGAGGAGCTACCTAATGCCTGGGCCGGCGGGTTAAATTATGCTCAGTACAGTAAAATAGATTTAGATGGCGATGGAAAAGAAGACTTATTCATTTTCGATAGGAGTACTTATAAAATTCTTACGTTTTTAAACATTTCTGATGAGGGAGAAATAGCTTACGACTATGCTCCAGAATATGAGAATATTTTTCCTGAAGGGTTAAAGAATTGGGTTTTATTGAGAGATTATAATTGTGACGGGCTGAAAGATATTTTTAGCGGAGGTCAGGGAGGCATAAAATTGTACGAACAAGAAAATGTAGGAGGCGAAATTTCCTTTAATGCTGTTTACAATTCATTAATTCCGGCTATTTATGATTTTGGAGCTCCGTTCCAAGCACCAGTTTATAATATTAGCGTGGACTTACCGCATATAGGTGATATCGATAATGATGGAGATTTGGACATTCTGAATTTTTCTGACGGCAGTTTAAATGTGTTTTATTATAAAAATAGTGCCTCTGATCTAGGCAGGTGCGACACCATGGCCATGGAGCTT
>CESI01135767.1_pt1 | contig 16882 bp, 16 predicted proteins | sample 356301 | NCBI WGS metagenome assembly CESI01 (sample SAMEA2621423, study PRJEB7988) | marine metagenome | biome: marine biome (ENVO:00000447); feature: deep chlorophyll maximum layer (ENVO:xxxxxxxx); material: "saline water (ENVO:00002010), including plankton (ENVO:xxxxxxxx)" | depth 40 m | reverse complement strand
ATTCACCGCCATAGACAATCCAGAAAATGACTATTTGAGGCCATACTCATCTGTCGCCACTCAAATTTCAACGGATTGGCTCAGCCTGAAGAAAGGGCACTGGCCAAATCGAGAAGACTCTGGATAACGCAGAAAGCGCCAACGCATGCTTTAGCTCCCCACTTTGCACGCAGTCACGCACTTCTAGTTGCGTCATAAATTCCAAACCTATGGACTCTCCGTCGCCAAGATCTTGCGCTTCAGCCACACGTACATCTTGCGCGAGCCAGTGGTGGCATAGGTTATTGTGATAAGCGGGGTTGGGCTCCACAGCACCAAGATATCTCCACTTATTGCTGACATAACCAGTTTCTTCCAGCAATTCCCGAGCAGCAGCAGTTTTAGAATCCTCTCCGGGATCAACCATACCCCCTGGCGTTTCCAGCGTTGTGTAACCTACCCCAAAGCGAAATTGTCTGATCATTAAGGAGCGACCTTGACCATCCAGCGCAACTACGTTAACCCAGTCAACCGATTCTAGAATAATGCGATCGAATGTTTTGTTATTGCGAGGGTTGCGCATCGTATCGACGCGCTTTTCAAACAACATTAATCCTGCGTCTTCGTAACGAGTGTCTAGCTTATGCCAGTCTAATTCTGCATTCTTCAACTGATCGCTCATATCATCACCCTTATTAAACGCACCAAACACTTGCGGCAAACAAGCTTACTGTAAGGCGAATTGTTGAACCTATCGAAATGGTCGCATACCCTGCTCGCCCTGCTCTTCTGTCCAGGGCTGCACATGATTTTCAGCGGCCACGTCAGCCAATGCTTGCTCGGCGCTGGTGAACTTAGCCAAAGTTTCCAACGAACTGATAGTGGGCCCAATCATCTGCCACTCTTTGTCTTTATACAATTGAAGTGCTGTACGGGGACTCACCCACTGACCAGAAATAGTCTCGGAAGTATCCGCTAATGCCACTTGACCTTCGGGTAGCGCAGCAAGAAAAAACCGTGTATCAAACCGACGAGGTACCGAAGGCGGCGTCAGCCAGTGACTGAAATATACTAAGCGATCGGAAGCAATAGACAAATTCTGTGCTTGCAACACCTCGCCCCAAGACAGTTCTCCGGCTAAAAGTTTACGGCGTAATTCCGCCTGCGCTGCACGCTGCTGCGCATCGGGTACATGAATGCCACTTGCGTCTCGCGCGAGCAAAACGCCCACTTCCTCAAAACATTCTCGAGCTACAGCGATCCAATATCGCAAAGCGCCCTCGTCTATGCCCAATCGTACACTTGCCTCACTATCGGCCATATTGGGGCACAAGCTGGGTTGCCAGTCATCTTCGTCGACCTTGCCTCCGGGGAAAACGTAAAGGTCTGGAAAATCTCCTTTACCCGGCCGCTTTACCATGTAAACCTCCATGCCATCATCCGCGTCTCGAACAATCATCACGGTGGCCGCAAGGCGTATATTTTCTCTTTGTAACGGCTGCAAAAGCATTCCTTATATCTAACAGTTGTTATATTTATCTATTTCTTTAATCATTTAGCCTGCTTTGCTGAACTAGACCAAAACGCTTTGAATGTTTCTACTCAGACTTGTTCAACTCTCCGCAGCTTTACGAACTATTTTACGCTGCGCAATTTCAAAAAAACCTCGGTCAAAATAACCGACAACGCTGCGAAAATAGTGCCACGTAAGATCATATCTGTATCATTCAGCGACATCCCCATCATCATAGATTCTTTCACTCTCCAGCCCTGTGGCAATAAATGCGGCCAGCGTTGCTGCACCAATACTGATAACAGCCGCTGTACGAATACCCGCAAATATAGCCGGCACGAACAACGGTAGGCGCAAGAAATGTAACTTGCCCCAGGTTGAACGATCTAATGCTCGGGACACCCCTACCAACCAGCAATCTCCACAAGACAGTGTTGTTACCTCATTACGAACAATAGGCAACAATGAATAGAAAAACAAAGCGATAATTGCATACAGTACTTTAATGCCAAAGACAGGAATCATTGAGCCAAGTAGCGCGAGTGATGGAACCGTCTGAATTAGCCTGCAGGCATAAACCACCTAATTGGCGACGCCCGTGTTGTTAGAGATCAGCAAACTACACCCAAGCCGACGATGATGGCAGTTGTCACAGCTCGAGGCAGCCTAACGTTTAAATTAGAAAACACATGAGTGTGTCTATAAGCATAGCTTACGCCCTCAAATACTAAGCAGTTAGATGGAGTTTCCGCTAGGACTGATCAATAGTTAACGCATAGCGCTGCTGCAACTGCCGACCATGTTGTCGTAGGCTTTCTAAGAGACCACGTTTCTCTGGCGTCAGTTCAGTCGCTTCAAGCTCTGCAATGCGTTGATAAAATTTCGGAAAATTCAGCCAATCACCTTCAGTGCCTAATTTTTCCTGCACAAACTCATGCCATTGACCTTGATCTTGCTCGGTCATCCACTCTGGATAAGAGCGCGCTTTCATTCGCTCAGCCAGAGTTTGCAAGCGTTGGTCGCGAAAATCCAAGTCCTGCCACTCGCCTTCAGCAATTGTCTTATGTAAATGATTACAACGGGCTTTATCTTCTTCTTGAAGGAAACCATCGTACAGGCCAGCGTCCACATCATTTGCGTTGTCAGGAAAACCTTGCAGATATACCCGGCGCATTTTTTCTGCGATCCCCGGCTGCTTGAGGCGACGAGCACGTTCTTTAATATCGCGCATGGACAAACCCAAACGCGATATGTTTTCTTCGTTGAGCACGTCAATAGGCGCAATAAATGGGCAGCGATTAATGCGTATTTCTTTCAGAGGCGGCCTCTCATGGGTGCCACGCGAAAACAATTTGGCGCGAATTTCGTCCTCGCTCCAATCGATCAAGGGCTGAATATCGGCTGCCAAGTCGACCACAATAATGGAATTGCCATTGGTTGGGTGCCGACTTAACGACATAATCGGAGCAACACCAAACCGCTGACGCGGATACATGGCGCTGACATGCACGCATAGCCTAGCGCCGTACGGTTCAAGCACCTTGCGCACCTGCTTTTTAGTGCGCAGACCAAAGTAGTAATCAAACAAATTAGGTTGGTGGGTTTTAATCAACTTAGCCATGCCCACTGTGGCATGCACGTCTGACATTGCGTCGTGCGCCTTGCCATGATCAATACCATTGGCTTTGGTCAGTTCTTCCAACTTATAAACCGGCAGGCCTTCTTCGCTCTGAGGCCAGTTAATGCCTTCCTGCCGTAATGCACCCGATGCGCGTACTAAATCAATAAGATCCCACCTAGAATTGCCGTTCTGCCATTCCCTTGCATAGGGGTCCATTAGGTTGCGGTAAAGGCCGTAGCGCATAAATTCATCATCAAAGCGCAAGCTATTGTAGCCCAGCGCACATGTACCCGGCACAGAGAATAACTGATTAATTTTTGCTAACGCTTCACTCTCCTTTATACCCTCTTGGACCAGAAGCTCGGGAGTGATGCCCGTCACTAAAGTTGCGTCAGGATTGGGCAAAACATCGTCTGGCAGCTTCACATAGGTACAATACTCATCGCCGATTGGATTGAGATCTGCATCGGTACGAAAACCGGCAAACTGCACAATACGGTCCCATTTGGGATTTATACCTGTGGTTTCCAAGTCGTACCAATAGAAACTATCTGCCATGTCAGTTAACCTCGCCGTGAATGAAACAAAGATACCCTAATATTAAAACCTTAGCCCTTCCGGGTGGACCCGCTTTTGCGCTTCTTGCCGGACTTTTAATGTGGTCGTCTACTGACAACATGGAAGCCGCCATCACCTTAGGTGTCACATTCTGGGTCGTCGTATGGTGGATTTTTGAACCTATTCCTATACCTGCAACGTCTCTTTTGCCCATGGCTCTTTTACCCATGCTTGGCGTGCTCAGCGCTAAAGAACTAGGCGCCGCCTATGGTAGCCCACTTGTTTTATTGATGATGGGCGGCTTCTTGCTGGCAACCGCACTGGAGCGTAGCGGCGCGCACAGGCGCATCGCACTTTATATGGTGCGCTTATTTGGTGGCAACAGTTCTCGCAGGTTGGTCTTTGGGTTTATGCTGGCCAGCGCTTTTTTGAGTATGTGGATCTCTAATACCTCCACAACACTCATGTTATTGCCCGTTGCGCTGGCTGTACTAGAGAAATCTGAAGACAACGACTTGGCTGCACCACTACTGTTGGGCATTGCCTATGCTGCAAGCATTGGCGGTATCGCAACACCTATCGGTACACCTCCCAACTTGGTATTTATGGGTGTTTATGCAGAATTAATGGGCGCACCAATCTCATTCGGACAATGGATGATGTGGGCTCTGCCCATCGCCCTAGTATTGCTGCCCATTGCTGCTTTTTGGATCACTAGAAACATTGACCATCAGGGCCAAATTGAGTTGCCAGAAGTTGGCAACTGGACCACCTCAGAGCGTAGAGTTCTGGCGGTTTTTGTCATTACTGCGCTACTTTGGATAACCCGTACCGGGCCATTCGGGGGCTGGAGTAGCTGGTTCAACGTGCCTTATACCAACGACGCCATAGTTGCGTTTTTGGCTGTCATAGCACTATTTGTAATTCCTAGCGGCGAAAAAACAGCCGATGGCATACCTATTCGCCTTATGGATTGGGAAACTGCAGAAAAGATACCTTGGGGTATGTTATTGCTGTTCGGCGCAGGTATCACCATTGCAACGGCGTTTACCAACTCAGGCTTAAGTACCAGCATAGGCGCAAATCTAGAACAGTTATCGAACTTGCCGATTTTACTAATGATTGGTGTCTTGTGCCTTGCAGTGACATTTCTAACCGAGGTCACCAGCAATACAGCCACCACTACTTTACTGATGCCCATATTGGGCGCTGCAGCGGTGGGAGCGAACATTGATCCGATACTCTTGATGATTCCTGCGGCAATGAGCGCTTCTTGTGCCTTCATGCTACCCGTGGCTACACCGCCCAATGTCGTGACCTTTGCTACAGGCAAATTCTCAATTCAGACTATGGTTAGAGAAGGCATCGCAATGAATTTTTTCGGCGTGATTGTTATTAGCTTGGGCTGCTACCTCGTACTTACCTAACTCCTTTCTTAGATCTGCGTCTATCGCCGATGCTGATGCGACCAACTGCGTCAGCTTGAAGGCACGATCCTTCTCGGATAACTTTGCCAGAGCGTCAACCTGAACATAAAACTCGGGCCAATCGCCTTCAGCCTGCTTATAGAGCAGCGCAAACGCTGGAAGAAAATCCTCGTAGGTGCCCAGAGATACGAGAAATGCATTATTGAAGCGTTTACTCATCAAATTGTCATATCTACCCTCGCCTAATTTAGCTTTATTTTTTTGATAGCAGCTTTGTATCTGCGCGAAATAACTCTGCCGCTCAGTGAGAATCTGCCCCGAATCTTTTACTTGGCTTTTACCCACTGCATAAATTTTTTCTAAATCAGCTTTTACTTGGAGAGCGAACCCTTTGAACGCCTGCCATTGCTTCTGATACTGGACCCACTTGACATAACCATCAGATCTCACAACCTCTGCAGTTTGCGACCACTCCCAAGCACCCTGCCTACCCACAAAACTTGCAAAGCTTTCATTGAACGCCGCGCTACCGGGCACCCATACTTTGCTGTGAGCCAACTCATGGAACAACAACTGAGCTAACGATAAGGGTTGATAGTCGATAAAGCTGCTAAGCAAGGGGTCGTCAAACCAACCCAGCGTCGAATATGCGGAAACACCACCTACGTAGGTTTCAAAGCCCATACGCTGATATTTATCCGCAAAGGCTAACGCGTCTTCTTGAGCGTAGTAGCCCTTATAAGGCGCGCAACCTGCTACCGGGTAGCACCAGGTCTCGCCGCCAAGATCTAAAGGTTTTGCAGCAAAGACATTCCAAACAACGTAATCACCCTGCAACTGTACATAACGCAGATACTTGCCGTCGGCTTCAATCGAGAGCGCTGTTTCGGCGTACTCTAATATTCTTTGTGTCAAAATCAGTTGCTGGCGAAGGGTTTTCGGTATTTCTGGATCCGCCAGCAACTCATTCACCGGCTGACTGCCTAACATAATTCCTATATGACCCGTTACCGCTTGGTTATAAAACCCGATATGCTCACAACCTGTCAGTAGGCAAAGATACAGAGCCAGCAGCGACATTTTGACGCAACGCACTAGTTGCTGCCCCATCGTGAGAATGCCAACATAGTTACCTCACCAAATTCAAAGAGTTCATTCATGCATTTTCTCAAAGCTACTTTAGCCTTTATCGGTATTTTGATTGCGACAGTTAGTGTGTGCGTTGTCCTGAGCTGGTGGGTGATAAAAATGACTTGGGTTAAAGGCTCCACCAGATCTGAACACCTTCGCAAGATGGATAAGATCATTATTTGGTGGACCAAATCAAATCGCTGGACCTTTAAAAGATTGGGTTTGATCAACGCAACTATTACTTCGCACAACAAAGAACAACTTTCTCCCAATAATTGGTACCTTGTGGTCTGCAACCACCAGACATGGACAGATATATTATTGCTGCAAACTTATCTACTAGACGACCTGCCTCCGCTGAAATTCTTTACCAAAGCACAACTGGTATGGATTCCTTTTGTAGGTATCGCTATGTATGCGCTGGGATTCCCCTATGTTAAACGCGTAACCAAGGCTCAGATAAAGAAAAACTCTGAGCTGCGCCGCACGGACAGAGACAACGTCTTGATAGCCTGTGAGCGCTTTAAAAACCACCCCACCAGCATTCTCAACTTTGTTGAAGGTACTCGTTTCACTGAGGAAAAACACGGGCGACAAAACAGCAAATACAATAACTTACTGCGGCCTAAAGCTGGAGGAATTGAGTACGTGCTACAAGGGATGGATAAACATCTACATGGATTAGTAGAGGTAACTATTGTTTACCCAGACGCAGTGCCCACCTTTTTGGATTTCCTTCAGGGCAAATGCGAGCGCGTTGACTTTGATATTAGACACCATGAGATTCCGAGTTGGACTTCAGCAGAGGAGACCACGGCGCGCAAAACTGAAATTGTGCAGTGGATGAAAAAACTTTGGATTGAAAAAGATCAACGCATAACCGAAACAAAGTCGATACTGGCGAAGAGCACTTAAACTACTACCGTTTAGTCACTACGAAGGCTAATGACTATTGAGGCGGACAAGTAACACTATTGAACGCCCGCCGGTGAACTGCCTATATCTGGTGCTGATCGAACGTTGGCTAGGGCTTTTTCTAGAGCGATCAATCGCCTGTTTACCGCCAATCTACTCGCATCCATGGCTCGTACCGCTTCACTATTGTCTTTTACTTGCACACCTAAACCAGAGCTCAGGTTGGCAACAGACTGAGCTGCAATATTGGTTTTATCAGTGAGTTTTCGCTGCGCTCTGAGCATCTGCTGCACCTGTAACTCAAGGCTCGTCAATTGATCGACAACGGTTTGTTGGTCAGCCAAAGCCGCGTCGTGCTGACTACTTGCCGCTTTTAAATCTCTGCTAGTGGCTTGAATGGCCTTCATAGATTTATCCAATTTCGCGACTTTAGCTTGATTTTCCTTGATCCAGTCGCGGTTACGCTCGTTTGCAATTGACCATAATTTACGAATCTCAGATTCCCACAAATTGATTTGTTGCTTGGTGTCCTGACCACCCTGGCTCAGCGCGCTGTCTGTTGCTGACAAGCGCTGCTCAAGCTTTATCAGGCGATTATCGGCATTCTTTAACTCAGCTTCAGTGACTAGGAGAAGTTGTTGCTGATTCGCAATAAACCACCCAGCACCCAATAACCCCGCTACCAGCAGAGCTAGAATAGAGGTATTTACTAAACCGCGTCCAGAATTACCGGTTTGCGCACGGCGATTGCTGCTTGGACGGTAATTGCCCCCTGCTTCAGTAGAGAGCGGATCTTCTGGCATATCACTCATAAAAATCTCACGTTGGGATTACCGCAGAGTATAAAAACTAATCCGGCGAAAGGAAGGATTTCTCGTCACTTTTTACTTGTTCTATTGCAGAAGGCGGTGTTTTTTCTACCGAGATGACCATGGGCGCAATTCAACGTCTTTATAGAACCCGGTAAATTTTGCAAAGCAATGCAAAATACAGTTGGCTAGCCGAAAATGGCCGTTTGGTGATTCTCAATAACGGTATCGAATTTGCTGCGACTTATACCGTTATACTCGTTGAACCGCTCTATATGGGTGCCGGCAAAATCAGCATAGATCACTTAATTGCCAAACGTTTCCAAAACTAGAGGCATCAACCGCACAGCCGGGCAGGAAGGAAAAGGGCACTGAAGAGATTTCGCCCCCGCACTGAGACAAAAGGCTACAAAAAAGCCGTGAAAGAAAATAAAAGAGCAAAAAGAAGGCGACCCTAGGGTCGCCTTCTTTTTATCTACTCATGCTTATCTACAACTAAGCCAAATCAAAAGCCCACCGCAGCTAACAACGTTCGACTATACAACTCGTAAAATACCTGCGAGCACTGCGGTCAACACAAGACCAGAAACGATCACACCACGAACCGTAGTTAATGGTCCTTGCTTACCTACCATTGCATTTACCTGAAGCAGCGCAACAATCACTAAACAAGCTATAATCGCATTAGTATTTGAAGCTATGCTGCCGCTGGAAAAATGTGCACTTGACCCCATAAACCACAGCATTGGTAATGAGAAGAGAGTGTTTGTGCGCGAGGCGAGCCCGGCTTTTGGTGCCGCGGCGGCGGCGGCAGGATCTGGCTCGTTGCCTTGGGCAACTCCCTGATTAGACTCAATAATGATTTTTTGATTCGGCCAAATAATGAGCCAAACGTTCAAGAACATCAAAGTAGCTATAGTTGCGCCTACTGTAATGTCACTGGTTAGTCCTGTGTGTCGATAGCCAAGTAAAATCACACCTGAGATGAAGGTACCCATTGCACCCCAACGGAACCACCATAACGCTCGAGGCGCCAACTTTGAAAATGCGTCAACTCGGGCGCTGGGCTCTGCTTCTTTGAAATACTCTGTTTGCACAAAGTTGAAGTAATAAAGCAGCCCTATCCAAGTGACACCAAAAACGACATGGGCATACCTTGCCAAGTAATCAAGAAACATTGCGTCCATAAAATCCCCCTAGTTATGTTGCGAACTAAAAACGGTACTCTCCTCATTTGAATTACGAGCATGAAAAATCCACTCAAGCAATTGACAGCAAAAAAAGTGCTCTTTTTAGTTCTAAAAAAAGTTCTGAAAAGACGTTCCCTAAAACGCTCCGTTGGAAGGATAACGAATCACGCCGTAAGGCACCAGTAAAAGCCTGAAAGGAATAATGAATTTCTGGAGGGCAATCGAGCACATGCGTGACTTTCAGCGCTAGCGGAGTCCTCTCAGCGGTAAAATTTGTCAGCACTGTAACGCCACGCAGTGCATTTTTTTCGATTCGCTCTTCAAGCACCAAACTACCGAAAGTCTTATTGTCATTAGATGAGATAGCCCAAGGATCACATAGTTGCCATGAAGCGCGGGAACCATCTAATTTCAGGCATAAAAAAACCCGGCTAAAGCCGGGTTTTTAAGCAAAAGCAGATTACTCTACATCATGCCGCCCATGTCAGGCATACCGCCAGGCATTCCGCCTCCAGCACCACCGTCGTCAGGCTGATCACTGACCATAGCTTCCGTTGTGATCATAAGACCCGCAATCGAAGATGCTGCTTGAAGCGCAGTTCTAGTCACTTTAGCAGGGTCAAGAATACCCATTGCTAACATGTCACCGTACTCACCAGTAGCTGCGTTGTAACCGTCGTTACCGCTTAGAGCAGCAACTTTGTCCAAAACAACTGCGCCTTCGACGCCAGCGTTGTGTGCAATTTGACGCAATGGTGCACTCATGGCGCGTACTGCTAGAGCAATACCTACCGCTTGGTCTTCGTTGTCACCTACAGCTGATTCAGCTGCTGCGATAGCGCGTACCAAAGTCACACCACCGCCAGGCACAACGCCTTCTTCTACGGCTGCGCGGGTTGAATGTAATGCATCTTCCACTCGAGCTTTCTTTTCTTTCATTTCCACTTCAGTTGGCGCGCCAACTTTGATTACTGCAACACCACCAGCCAACTTAGCTAGGCGCTCTTGTAGTTTTTCCCGATCATAGTCAGAAGAAGTGTCTTCGATTTCCTGACGGATCTGTTTGATTCTGCCAGCAATCTCGTCTTTGTCACCAGCGCCGTCAACAATCGTTGTATTTTCTTTCGTTGAAGAAACACGCTTGGCGGTGCCAAGATCTTCCAAAGTTGCACCTTCCAAAGTTAAACCAACTTCTTCAGAAATTACTGTACCGCCGGTCAAAACCGCGATGTCTTGCAACATTGCTTTACGACGATCACCGAAACCAGGTGCCTTAGCCGCTGCAACTTTGACGATGCCGCGCATGTTATTAACAACTAGTGTGGCCAGTGCTTCGCCTTCAATGTCTTCCGCAACCACAATCAACGGTCGTCCTGCTTTAGCAACACTCTCAAGAATAGGCAGTAAATCTCGGATGTTGGAGATTTTCTTGTCACACAAAAGAATGAAAGGATCTTCATGCTCAGCGGCCATAGAATCTTGGTTGTTGATGAAGTAAGGAGACAAATAACCACGATCGAACTGCATTCCTTCTACGACATCTAATTCGTTCTCAAGGCCTGAACCTTCTTCAACTGTAATTACCCCTTCCTTGCCTACTTTTTCCATCGCTTCGGCAATAATCTCGCCTACAGCTGAATCGCTGTTAGCAGAAATGGTGCCCACTTGAGCAATGGCTTTAGTGTCTTCACACGGTGTTGCCATGCTTTTGATCTGAATCACTGCTGCCGCTACTGCTTTATCAATACCGCGCTTGAGGTCCATTGGATTCATGCCTGCGGCAACTGACTTCAAACCTTCTTGAAGAATGGCTTGCGCCAAAACTGTTGCGGTTGTTGTACCGTCGCCTGCTTCATCGGAAGTTTGGCTTGCAACTTCTTTGACCATCTGTGCGCCCATGTTCTGAAATTTATCTTTCAGTTCAATTTCTTTGGCTACAGATACACCATCTTTAGTCACTGTTGGTGAACCGAAGGACTTGTCTAAAACAACATTACGTCCCTTAGGTCCAAGCGTAACTTTTACTGCGTCTGCAAGGACATTTACGCCCTCTAGCATTAGGCTACGCGCGTCATCACCGAATTTTACGTCTTTAGCGCTCATCGCTTATTTCCTCTTAACTCGTGCTAGTGAAAGGAAGGGTTTAGCCTTCCAAAACCCCAAAAATTTCGCTTTCGCTCAAGATGAGAAGTTCTTCTCCATCGATCTTGACGGTGCTACCAGCGTATTGGCCAAATATAATCTTATCGCCTTTCTTAACATCTAAGGCGCGTACGTCGCCGCCATCAGTCATTTTGCCAGGTCCTGCCGCAAGAATTTCGCCTTGTGAAGGCTTTTCTTGAGCGGAATCAGGAAGTACGATACCACCAGAACTGATGGCCTCTTCTTCCAACCGACGCACGACAACGCGGTCGTGTAGGGGTCGAATATTCATTAACTAGTTCTCCCAGTTGCTCCAAATACGGAATACTTTCCAAAAAATGACAGGTCACCACGCGCATTAGCTATAGTTCGCTCCCACATGATTTGACGCCGAAACGTCGTTTCTCGATTAGCAGTCTCTAGAAGAGAGTGCTAGTTCGAGAAGCAGTATAATAAGGTTAGTACAGCGATATTCAAGGGCCGATTAAAATTATAGAGACCTAATTTTGCCCTTTGACGCTAATAATTTGAATGGCGAGCAACCGCCGACCCGTCGATGCCTCGAGAAGACACGCAAAATGTAGCCGCTCTCCAAAAAGAGCTTTATTCGGCTAAATCTGTCTCAGCGGCCGTCTTTACGCAGATACTCACCCTCAAGAGTGGCTCCAGGCTTACTGGCATCCGCAGTTGGTTTGATTGGGCTTGCCCCTTGTCCAGGTGGCGGAACCCCGACATCTGGCCCATAAAAAAACGCATTAGCCCTCGTATTAGCAGTCATATTAGTCTGCAAGGTCGCGTTGCGCAGAATGGCGCCAGCAATAGCAATGCGACTGGGCGGAAAAAGCAAAAGAAAACCCACGGCATCAGTGACAAACCCGGGCGTAATCAATAGCGCGCCGGCTATACCAAGCAAAATACCCTCAGCAATCTCTTGTCCCGGCACTTGGCCCGAATTCATCCGCCCTAAACCTCGGGTTAATGTCGCTAAGCCTTGGCGTTTTAGCAATGAAACGCCAATAACCGCAGTAAGCATCACTAATGCAACCGTCGGCCAAGCATCAATGTAGCCAGCAACCGTAAACAAAAGGTACATTTCTATAATGGGCATTAAGAAAAACAACAGCAACCAGAACATAAATAAAACCTTACAGTCTATAGAGGATGAAAATAGGGGTAGCCGGCCAGAAAATCAACCCACCGCGCAGAACTTTGACACTATTGACGACTCTACTGAACTGAATAAACCCCAACTCATTTGGCAAATTGTAGCAAGCATTCCAAAAGGCAAAGTTGCCAGCTACGGACAAATCGCTGACCTTGCTGGGCTTCCCGGTTATGCCCGCTATGTGGGCACCACGCTTAGCCGCCTACCTGCCGGCACCAAGCTACCTTGGCACAGGGTAGTTAACGCCTCGATGAAACTCGCCGAGCGTAGCGGTTCTCGCATGATCGAACAACGACGGCTACTTGAAGCTGAGGACGTCACGTTTTTGGGTCAGAAGATACCGAGCCACTACCACTGGCAACAATAATGGAACCAGATTTACTTGGTGATTGAGTTTGTATCGCGTTCCAAGGCGCAACCCAATAGAGTAAAAGCATACCGGGTACTGCCAGTAAAGCGCTCAAGTAGAAAAAATCTGTCCAGCCAATATTGTCGACAATTAACCCACTGAAGCTAGAGGTAATCACCCGGGGCAGAGAGGCCAAGGCGGTAAACAATGCGAGTTGAGTGGCCACTGCCATGCGGGAGGTTTCCCTCGCAATGTAGGCAACATACGCAGATGTGCCCAGCCCCGCGCCCAAATACTCACCGGCAATGACAATAGCCAGCACCCAAGGGTCGGTGCCTGCTTGAGACAACCAAACAAAACCAAAAATAGTCACCAGCTGAAAAACTCCAAAAACCCAAAGGGCACGATTAATACCGATCTTAAAAATGGCAATTGCACCCAAAAAACCACCTATGATGGCCGGCCAAAACGCGGCGTTTTTGGCGATTATGGCAATCTGCTTCGTGCTAAATCCGGCATCAATATAAAAAGGTGTGGACAATGCTGTGGCCATATTGTCGCCGAGCTTATACAGCACCATAAAAGCCAGTACTGCCAAAGCTGGCCCCAGAGCGCGACGCTGGAAGAACTCTTGAAAGGGTAAATATGTGGCCTGCCAAAGATTAGACGGCGGCGGAGCCAAGGTTTTAGGCTCGTTAATAAATAGCGTAAGCAATACGCCAACACCCATAAACGCTGCCATCACCGTAAAGTTTATCTCCCAACTCACGCTGCCTGCGAGAAACAAGCCTAAGGAGCCTGGTATAAACCCAGCTACGCGATAGGCCTGGACGTGAATAGTATTGCCTAGCGCTAGCTGGCCTTCCGTTTCCAAAATTTCTCGGCGATAGGCGTCTAATGCAATATCTTGCGTAGCACTAAAAACAGCAACCGCGGCAGCAATAAAGGTAATAGTTTGCAGTTGGGAGTCGGGCTGCCAATAACCTAGGGAACCGATGAAAAAAATCAGCGCTAATTGAGTAATGAGCATCCAACTTCTGCGCCGCCCAAGCATGGGCAATGAGTAGCGTTCAAGAACTGGCGCCCACATGAATTTAATAGCGTAGGGATATTGTACGATCGTGAAAAAGCCAATGGCAGTGAGGCTTACGCCCTCAAGTCGCATCCACGCAGGAACCAGTTGAATCAGTAGATAAAGCGGCAAACCCGAGGCAAAACCTGTAGCAATACATATGAGCATGCGCCGGTCGAGCAACTGCTGCCAAAGCGACTCACCGACTAATTCAGTTGAGCTATTTAAATCAGTCACGGAAATTGTTGAACTGCAAGGGCAGGTCTACATCACTCTCTTTCAGGGCCGCCATAGCCGCTTGTAAGTCATCACGTTTTTTTCCGGTAACGCGCACCTTGTCGTCATTGATTTGGCTTTGCACTTTTAGCTTAGCTTCTTTCAACACCTTAATCAGCTTCTTCGCGTTGTCCTTATCTAGGCCCTGGGCTAGCGTAAACTTTTGTCGCTTCAACTTGCCAGCGCCCTCTACGTCACCCGGCGTAAGTGCGCGACTATCAACGCCACGAGAAGTCATTTTGTCGCGCAAAATATCTTTCAGCTGCCCTAACTGAAATTCTTCTGGCGCGGTTAACAAAATGCTTTTTTCCTCTAGCTCGATATCTGCTTCAACATTGCGAAAATCAAAACGGGTACGCATTTCTCGAACGGCCTGATCCACGGCATTACGTATCTCATGCAAATCTACTTCTGAAACAACATCAAATGAGGGCATATTTTCGTCTCCTTTAAACTACTCAACAACTGCCTACTATCTTGCAAGCCTAAATCATAAAGAGCTTGTCGTCGCGACAGCAGATGAAAATTCTGCAATTTAGTCCAATGTATTTCGTTATACCATGACCACTACACACGTTTGCTACCGCCGATCATATGCGAAGGAAAAAAATCAGTTATGAGTCGAATCAGTCGAGTGACAACAAATAATGGAGACGGCGGTCAAACAAGACTGGCCACGGGCAAAAAAATTGCCAAAACGGCGCCAATAATCAGGGCACTGGGCAGCACTGATGAGCTCAACAGCGCTATTGGCTTGCTGCGCTATCATCTTACTGAGGTTGATCAATCTGACAAGGTACAAACTAATCTGAGCGAAGTTCAACAAGCCTTATTTGACCTTGGTGCTGTCTTAGCTCTAGAGGGCCAGTATGACGCCAAGACATTAGTCACCGGCCAAGATGCCATTAGCCAAGCTGTTGAATTGATGAACACAAAGCTCCCACCACTAACTGAGTTTGTTATACCTGGCGGGTCGATTGCTGCGGCTCACAGTCACGTTTGCAGAACAGTATGTAGGCGAACGGAAACAGACTTATGGTCGGTGTTGGAAGACCAAGACTTTTCGGGCAACTCTATCGAAAAGACAGAGGCTGCACAGAATTTGCGCGCAGCCGGCGTTTATCTCAATAGGCTCAGCGACTACTTTTTTGTACTGGCTCGAACCTTGATGAATAATACTGAGGAACCTCAGTGGAGAGGACCTCAAAAAAGTGCCTGACATGAAAAGGGACGGTAAAAAAATACCTACAAAGCCAAACGTCTGATATCACCCAATATCTGAGTGAGGAGGAGCATAAACTGCCCGCCGTCAACGCCGTTGATCACTCGGTGATCATAGGACAATGACAAAGGTAGCATTAGTTTAGGACTAAATTCTGCGCCGTCCCAGACCGGGTCCATTGCAGAAGATGCCACACCTAAAATGGCCACTTCCGGCGTATTCACGATGGGCGTAAAACCGGTGCCACCAATAGCTCCCAGGCTGGAAATTGTAAAAGTGCCTCCACTTAAGTCATCCATAGCTAACTTTTTGTTGCGCGCTTTTTCTGCGAGAACACCAATAGATTCACAAAGCTGCCAAATACCCATCTTGTTGGCGTCCCGTATCACCGGCACCACCAACCCACTAGGAGTGTCTACTGCAATACCAATGTTCATATACTTTTTCACAATGATTTGGCTGCCGTCACTGTGCAGCGAACTGTTGAATTTAGGATAAACCTCTAAAGCGTGACAACACGCTTTCACCAAAAAAGCCAAGAGCGTAAGACTGAGGTCTCGAGTAACAGCTTCCGGCTTTAGACCCTTACGAAAAGTTTCTAATTCAGTAATGTCTGCTTTTCCATGCTGGGTAACATGGGGTACGTTGAGCCAGCTGAGATGCATATTCACAGCAACCTGCTTTTGAATGCGCGAGAGCGGCATGGCCTCTATTTCACCAAAACGAGAAAAATCTATCTCTGGCGGTGTTGGAATACCGCTAGCGGCGCTAGCACCGCGCCCAACCGCTTCCTGCTTCAATTGCGTTTTAACATGAACCTTAACGTCGTCTTTAGTCAGCCGTCCGCGGTTACCAGTGCCTTTTATAACGGCTAAATCCACACCCAGCTCACGAGCCAATCTGCGCACCGCCGGACCGGCGTAAATATTTTTATCGATTGCGCTTACGCCCGCTACCGGGGTCTCGACGGAGGCAGGCGGTGGTGCCGTTTTATTAGTGGATGCGTCGGTAGAAAGATCGCTAAAAAAACCTCCGTCGAAAGTTTCATTTTTATCCTCCTTTCCTACCGATTCAGTCTCTTTGGAGCTTAAATCCGGATTTGCCATATTTTCCCTAACAAAAGAAACGCTGCTAGTGTCTGCTGTTGAAATCACTGCAATCAGGCTGCCGGCGGAAACTTGGTCCCCTACCACTACAGCAAGCTTTACAACTTCTCCGCCGAATTCCGCAGGAATTTCCATAGATGCTTTGTCTGACTCTAAAACCAACAGAAGATCACCAAGGCTTACGCTATCACCCACCTCGACACCGACCTCAATGACTTCAACTTCGTCAATGTCACCTAAGTCAGGCACCAATACATCTACGTCTTTCTTTTCATTGGTTGAGCGTGAAGATTCAGCAGCTGTCGAGGCGACAGCGTCACTGACAACGTCGGGAGCACCGATACCTGACGTCGGCGCGTCAGATTGCGATTGATCTACTTTCGGCTCCTGGGTATCACTCACCGCCC
>CESI01018467.1_pt1 | contig 16972 bp, 13 predicted proteins | sample 356301 | NCBI WGS metagenome assembly CESI01 (sample SAMEA2621423, study PRJEB7988) | marine metagenome | biome: marine biome (ENVO:00000447); feature: deep chlorophyll maximum layer (ENVO:xxxxxxxx); material: "saline water (ENVO:00002010), including plankton (ENVO:xxxxxxxx)" | depth 40 m | reverse complement strand
AAGAAGTCCTAGAATTAAGTAAAGAACTGAGAAAACATAACCACAGTTATTATGTTTTGAGCAAACCTACCATTTCAGATTATGATTTTGATATGAAGCTTTCTAGGCTTAATAAATTAGAACAAGAAAATCCTTCTTTATTAGTCCCCGATTCACCTACACAAAGAATAGGTGGAGACATCACCGAGAAGTTTGAAAAAGTGGCTCATTCATCACCTATGCTAAGTCTAAGTAATTCCTACAATAAGGAAGATATTCAAGAATGGGCTGAGAGGGCAGTAAAGCTTACTGGAAATGAAGAGTTAGAATATACGTTAGAGCTTAAATATGATGGTGTAGCTATTAGTCTGCGCTATGAAGAAGGAAAGTTAATAAAAGCCGTTACCCGAGGTGATGGAAATACGGGAGAAGATGTAACGACCAATGTTAGAACTATCAAAAGTATTCCTCTTAAGCTTCATGGAGACTATCCAGATAAATTTGAGATAAGAGGTGAAATTTTTTTACCTCATGCCAGCTTTGAAAAGTTAAATAAAACACGAGAAGAAGAAGGAGAACCTTTATACGCCAACCCTAGAAATACAGCTTCAGGCACATTAAAGTCTCAGAACAGTAAGATACCCGCCTCTAGAGGACTAGACTGTTTTCTCTATTATTTAGTTTTAGATAAAAACCCATACAAAGGCCATTTTAAAAGTTTAGAAAAGGCTGGGGAATGGGGATTTAAAGTGCCTCAACAGAAATTAAAATATGTAGCGAAATCTGCTACATTAGACGGAGTGATGGAGTTTATCAGGTACTGGGATAACGAGAAAAAAAAGTTACCATTCGAAATAGATGGAATAGTAATAAAAGTCAACTCGTACCAGCTTCAAGATGAAATGGGATTAACGGCTAAAAGTCCAAGATGGGCAATAGCTTATAAGTTTAAAGCAGAAAATCTTTCAACTCAACTTGTAGAAATCACCTATCAAGTAGGAAGAACAGGCGCCATAACGCCTGTAGCGAATCTAGAACCACTCTTATTAGCGGGAACCACAGTTAAGCGTGCTTCTCTTCATAATCAAGATCAGATAGAAAAACTGGGGATTCACGAAAAAGACTTTGTGTTTGTAGAAAAAGGAGGAGAAATAATTCCTAAAGTGACCAATGTAGATTTGGATAAAAGATTGGCTAATGCTAAGCCTGTTCGATTCATCCCCACCTGTCCTGAGTGCCACACAGCTCTAGTTAGAAAAGAGGGAGAAGCTCATCACTACTGTCCTAACGCGGACTTTTGTCCGCCACAAATCACGGGAAGAATAGAGCATTTCATTAGCAGAAAAGCCATGAATATAGATGGGCTTGGAGCAGAAACCATATTACAGCTATTCGAAGCCGGACTAATACGTATACCAGCAGACTTATATGATTTGACTAGGGAACAAATCCTTCCTTTGGAAAGATTAGCAGAAAAATCAGTAGAAAACATATTGATAGGACTAGAGGATAGCAAAGCACAGCCGTTTGAAAAAGTTCTCTTTGGACTCGGGATAAGATATGTGGGAGAAACGGTAGCTAAAAAACTAGCCAAGCACTTTAAGAATGTTCAGAGCATAAAAAGCGCCTCTTTAGAGAGTCTAGTTAAGGTGGATGAAATAGGAGAGAGAATAGCCGAAAGTGTCTATGAGTACTTAAACATAGAAGCCAATTTATCTCAGATACGGCGAATGGAAGAGGCTGGCTTATGTTTCGAAGCAATCGAAGTAATCTTAGACTCAGAGGTACTAAACGGAAAAAAAATAGTAGTCAGTGGAGTGTTTACTAAATTAAGTCGAAACGAATTGAAAACTTTAATAGAAGCCAATGGTGGAAAAGTTGTAGGTTCAATATCTGCTAAAACAGACCTTTTAATAGCTGGCGAAAACATGGGTCCAGCTAAAAAAATAAAAGCAGATACCTTAGGAATAAAAATTATCGATGAAACCGCTTTTCTCCGATTAATAGATTAACTAAAATATCATGTCATTAACCAGAACTACATCTATCTTATTATCTCTCACCCTTGGAGGCTTTCTTCTTATTTACCTGAAGAGTTTTCTAATTCCTTTTGCCTTTTCACTGGGAATTTGGTTTTTGATAAGAAAGTTTAGAAAAGTGATTATGAAAACTATAAAAATGCCGTTTTGGCTAGGCTCTCTTTTAGCCAGCATGGTAATTTTAGCGGTACTTTATTTCTTTTCCGAATTACTTACTCTTCAAGTAAAAGCCTTTATGGCTCCTGAGAATTTAGACAAGTACAATACTAATTTTCAGTTAATAAGTGAGAAGTTTATTGGTTTAGTAGGTGATCAGGCGTTGCAAAGCGGAATTTCTCAAATACAAGATTTTAATTTAGCTAGTTTAATATCTAATGCTTTGGGAGCGCTGACTAACCTTTTAGGCAATTCTTTTATGGTGATTCTGTATTTACTGTTTCTGATTTTAGAAGAGAATGTAATCAAATTGAAATTCAGAGCTATTTACCACGATGAATCGAAAAGAGAGGCTGCGTTATCAATTTTCAGACAAATCATAAAATCTGTAGAAAATTATATTACACTTAAAACGCTTGTCAGTATTATTACTGGTTTAGCCAGTTATTTTGGACTTTTAATACTTCAAATAGATTTCCCGATTTTCTGGGCTCTCTTAATTTTTTTACTAAACTATATTCCTACCATAGGATCTTTAATAGCCACTCTATTCCCCACTTTAATGGCGTTAATGCAGTACCCAGATCAGCCTGTAAAATCTTTATTAGTATTAATAATAATAGGTGTAATTCAGGTAATAGTAGGTAACGTAATCGAACCACGAGTAATGGGAGACAACCTTAACATTAGTCCACTAGTGGTGATTTTATCGCTTACTTTATGGGGAACTCTTTGGGGAGTGGTGGGGATGATTCTAAGTGTTCCTATTATGGTAGTGGTCATAATTGTCTTTTCTAAGATTCCTAGCATGCGTAATTTGGCTGTGATGATGTCCAGTAATGGTAATGTCTAATTTTGAATTAATGAAAAATATTCTTTATATACTTTTATCACTTAGCTTATTTGGCTGTATGCCTAAATCCTCGTCTTACACTAGCAATGTATCCGTCCAAGAAGCTAAAGAGCTAATCAATTCAATTCCAGACTTACAGATTGTAGATGTCAGGACTCCTGAAGAATGGAATCAAGGAGCTATACACAATGCTATTAAGCTAAATGTAAAGGATGCTGATTTCTCCGATAAGATAAGTAAGCTTAGTAAAAATACTCCCACTCTAGTTTACTGTAAAAAAGGAGGAAGAAGTGCTAAAGCGACTCTGATTATGGAAGAGTTAGGTTTTACCCACTTACATAATCTTTTAGGTGGATATGACAAGTATTCCACCACGAAGTAAATTGAGTTTTTTAGATCACATACTAAAGGTTAGCTCTGAATACGGCAGTTATTTATGGAAGGACATTACCTTTCAGTCTGAGCTTTGGTATCAAAATTACTTTTGGTGGTTGATACTAATTTCTGTAGTGGTTTGGGGGCTTGAGATTATTTTTCCTTGGAGAAAAAATCAGTCCGTTTTTAGGAAAGATTTTTGGCTTGATGCGTTTTACATGTTCTTCAACTTCTTTATTTTTAAACTTGTCATTTTTGCAGCATTAGCCTCTTTTACATCAGCTTCTTTTACTGCTATTATTGGAGGAGACACACAAGTTATCTCTCTTTTAAACTTAAGAGAATTGCCTTATTGGGCACAAGTGTTAGTTTTCTTTTTAGCGCTGGATTTTATTCAGTGGAGTGTCCATAATATGCTTCATAGATTTAACTTTCTCTGGAGATTTCATAAGGTTCACCATTCCGTTAAAGAAATGGGATTTGCCGCGCACCTTAGATATCATTGGATGGAGAATATCTTCTACGAACCATTCAAGTATTTAACCCTCCTGTTAATTGGAGGTTTTGAACCTAGTAGTGTTTTTGTTATTTACTATATAAACATAGCCATAGGTCATTTGAATCATGCCAATATCAATTTGAATTATGGCCCGTTAAAGTATATTTTAAATAACCCTAAGATGCATATTTGGCATCATGCAAAAGAACTTCCGGAAGGAATTCATGGAGTTAACTTTGGGATTTCTCTAAGTGTTTGGGATTACATATTTAAGACGGCATACATACCAAAGGATGGGAGAGAGATAGAGCTAGGCTTTGCTGGAGATAGCAATTATCCAAAGAGCTTTATTAACCAGTCTACTTCACCCTTCACGTTTAAATAATGTCTGTTCCAAAACGGCAGGCTTTAAGGCTTTTGTAATCGTTCCTAAATTCAAACTGACTTTAACTAATACAAAATATGACCGTCTATCTAGTAAATTGCTCAATGAAATTATCTTTAAGTATACTTCTTCTTTTTTTAACCGGAATTTGCTTTTCACAAGAAGGATATTTAAGAGGAACTGTGTTAGATGATAATGGAAAGGGAATGCCTTTTGTATCGGTTTTTCAAGAAGATACAGGACTAATTACTTTCACGGATAGCTCAGGATTTTATGAACTAAAATTATCAGAAGGGAATCATAACGTCGTATTTTCTTATTTAGGATACACCTCACAAGCTAAGTCCGTAAACGTTAAGAATGACCAAATTTCTTTAGACGTCGTATTATCAAAGGCCACTGTAGAACTCAGAGACGCAGAGGTTATTGGAGATACTAAGGATAAGGCCAGAGAAGTAATGAAAAAAGTTAGAGATTCTAGACGCAGTATTTCTGATTACACCGAAGATTTCAGTGCTTCTAGCTATCAGTTAATCACACTTGAAACTCCTCTAAAGAAAGGCTCTAGCTTAGACACTGCATCTTATAATAAAGGACTAAAACTTACCGAAACTTATGATTTTAATTTCGATAAGAAAATTTTAAAACTCACCGAAACCATAGGCAACAGTTATTATAAAAACGGAAAAGGCTATAAAGAATTAGTTCTAGCTTCCAAAACGCACAAAGGTGGAAAAATTAAAAAGGATATACCCAAAGAAATATCTATTAACCGTAGTATGGATTTATCCATGGGTGATGGAGGACAGTTGATAACTCCGTTGGCTCAGCAAGAGGATGTAAATCCATGGGTGATTATTCAGGGAAGTGAAGTATTCGAAATAGACTTTTACAAGAATTACATCAATCTCCCTAGCCTAAGTGACAAACCTATTCTTTCGCCTTTAGCGGGGACGAGTTCGCTAGCTTACAAGTTTGACTATAAAGGAACGGATATCATAAATGGTATTGAGTTATACATAATAGATGTTTTTCCTATTAACCGATTCGACAATTCTTTTAGAGGTACAATATGGTTTGAACAAGAAACCTACAAAATTAAAAAGCTCGATCTAACTATTGAAGAGGGTAGTTTACATTATGCTGAAACATTTAATGTAAAATGTGAATACAAAAATGACATAGGAAACAGCTCACTAATAGCAAGTCAACATATAGATTATACAATACCCAAATACAGAAAAGACATTAAAGGAACAGTCTTGACAGAGTATAGCGAATATATCATTAACTCTGGCTTAGAACATATAGATTTTAATAGAGAAATTAAGATTTTCTCACCAGAAGCCTATAATAGAGATCAAAAATATTGGGAGATAAATAGAGCAGTTAAACTTGATTCAATACAATTACAGTATCAGATTAAATCTGATAGTGTCGTTAATTATTATGAAAGTGATGATTATCTTAGGCGTTTAGATTCGGCATTTAATAAAGTTAACATTTGGACGCCCATATTGGGATATGGACGTAAGAATAGGGAGAAAGGAACAGAGTTTTATATGGAAGGAATATTGAATCAAATTGTTCCTTTTGGTATCGGTGGATATAGGCACAGACTTCCTGGATACTACCAAAAAGAGTTTTCTAATGATTTTAAACTTGAGGCTTCTGGTTATCTAGATTATGGATTTAATAATAAAGATGCCAAAGGAGAAGTAACAATAGGCCTCACTTATAACCCTAGGAAATTTGTAAGAACCCAAGTAAAATTTGGTGATTTTTACGAAATGGTGAATGATTTCGCTTCACTGGAACAAACCTTTAGCAGGAGTAATTACATCCGAACTAAAACGTTAGGGATTACTCACAGAAGAGAGTTGACTAATGGTCTTTACGCTAAACTATCATTTGATTATCAAGATCAGTTACCACTTGACAACCTGGAGTTTTCAGAATGGAGTAGTGAACTATTTGGAGAGTTAAACGACCCTATAGATTTTAAGCGTTATAAAAAAACTGAGCTAAGTCTGCTAATGGAATATTTAATTCGCCAGAAGTATTATTTCAAGAGAAATAAGAAAGTGGTTATTCCTAGCAAGTTTCCCGTGCTAACTTTAAATTACAGAAAAGGAGTTAATGGCCTGTTTGGAAGCGAAGTGAATTTTGACTTCATTGAGCTAGGAGCCAAACAAGAAATAGAATTAGGCAGACTGGGGAGTACGAGGTGGGAAGTTCAATTAGCCTCATTCGTAAATCAGAAAGACTTAAGAGTACTTGAGTATAAATTTTTTAGACGTTCTGATCAAGTATTCTTTAGTGACCCTCTGGTCTCTTTCCAGCTTCTGGGAGCTACTTTAAACACAGCAAATGAATACTTTAGAGCTAATGTAATTCATCATTTTGAAGGAACTATATTAAATAAGATTCCTCTTATTAGACGACTTAAGATGGGAATAGCAATAGGAGCAGGCTCACTTAATATACCCGATAGTCAGTTTTACCATGCAGAAGCTTTCGGAGGAGTAGAAAAGTCATTTACCTTGTTTCGGCAATTAGTACGTAGCGGTATTTATGCGGTAACTTCCGAAAACACCCAGGAAAAATCAAACTTTACATATAAGATAGGATTTACTATTTTCGAACCGTTCACTCGGAAATGGGGGTATTAATTTCTATTTGAACATCGTTTAAATTCCAATCGTAATTCATATATTCTAAATCAGTGTTGGAGTTTATTTTAACGTCTGAATAGTTATTTATAAAGTCAATTACACTTTTATGACCAAGCTTAAAATCTCCTCTATACCAACTGAAAATTTCAGAAAGTGTAGCTTTCTCAGAAGTGATTAGATTCTTTTTCTTATCATTTACGAACTCGCTAGTTACTTGTTCTAGCTGTTCCTCTAATCTTTCTGGATAAAAAGCTTCATTCATTAGTTTAGGACAAGAAACGCTTGCACAATTTATTGCAAAGTGAATTCTCGGCTCATCGAATTGACCTCTTATTTTTTGATGCTCAATGTTATTAAGATCATAAATCTCATCACCGATTTTAATCATCTTAATATCCCATGCTGTATTTACTTTATAAATAGAACCTCCTATATCTTTAATAGATTTTACAGGGTAATTAGTAATGACAAGACGAATGGTATATGCATTATAAGCATTTATCCAAAAAGCCAAACGCTCATTTTTACTCCATTTTCTGTTGGGATGGTTGTTTCCTAAAAGATCAAAGTATTTATTGAACCGAACACTGTCAGCGATAAAACCTTTATAATTAACATCACCGAAATCACTAACATGATTAACTAGGAGATTATTGAAGACATCATGACTTATAGGGGAAGATTCATCATGTGTCCCATATAATAATGGATCTCTATTTCTACACGAAATCGTTAGTATGGACATGACAAGAATTAAGAAAAGTGAATTAAGAAATTTCATATCTCAATGATACATTTAAATTTGTCCTACAACTCTCAATTAGTTAAAATTAGTATTCGTGTTTGAAATGTATAAGGTTTCAATAATAATCCCTATTCTGAATGAGGAAATGTTCATAGACCGAATACTTTCCTTCTTTGCGAATTCAGAATTCTCACCTCACGAGATAATTGTATCTGATGGCGGGAGTGAGGACTCCTCTTTACAATTAGTACGAAAGTACACCTCAGTTAAAATCCACCATAGCAGCAAAAAGTGTAGAGCTGCCCAAATGAATGAAGCTGCTAAGCTTTACGCTACGGGTGAAGTTTACTATTTCGTACATGCTGATGTAGTTCCACCCAAAACATGGTTTACTGACATTCAAGAAAGTTTAAAAGAGAAAATAAATATTGGTGGATATCGATTTAAGTTTGATTCTACGCGACCGCTCTTGAAGCTTAACTCATGGATGACACGGTTTAATATTTTATCCTTTAGAGGAGGAGACCAAACTATTTTTATAACCAGAGAATTATTCAAAGCACTAAACGGTTATAAGGATTGGTCTATAATGGAAGAATATGACCTTATAAAAAGAGCTGGAGAATTGGGGAGTAGCTATAAACTCATTCAAAAAGATGTTCTAGTCTCGGCTAGAAAGTACGATAACAATAATTATTTTAAAATAAATTTTGCTAACCTACTGTCATGGCTAAAATTTAGATTAGGCGTGGACCACAGAAAGATTAAAGCGTCCTATTTTAATAGGATAAATCACCCGAAGGCATAATTTCCATTGTGCTTCTGCAACCATTTAAAGGTACTCGAAGTCTTTATACCATAGCAAGGGTGAAGTGATTCATCCAAGATGATTCACTTCCATAAACCGCCCTTAAGCAAGGCGGTTTTTGTATTAGATAGATTTTAATACGGCTAATCTACAATCGTCTTTTTTTTAACACCTATTAAGCCTTAATTATTCATTTTTGTTACACATTATTCGTGTAAATTGATGAATTTCGTGGAGATTATTGCATCGCCAAGAAGCAAATCAAATTGAAAATTATAACAATGAACAATCTCATAAAGGCAATATGTCTTTTTACTCTAATTTTTTCGAGTGAAATTCTCTTCTCTCAAGAAAAATATAACCTATCGGGTTATGTGAGAGACGCAGCAAACGGAGAAGAGCTTATCGGAGCTACGGTTTCGACAGCCGATTTTGAGATTGTTGTATCCACCAACGTTTATGGTTTTTATTCCATTTCATTGACCGCTGGCACCTATGAAATAGCCTACTCATTCATAGGGTATAATGAAATTAAGAAAACGCTTACCGTTTCTGAAAACTTCACTTTGGACATGGAGCTTACGAGTTCATCTGTGAATATAGATGAGGCTCTTATCAATGCTGAAGCAGAAAACAAAAACGTGAAGGATATAGACATGTCTGTAAGCGAAATGGATATAGCTACCATTACATCCATCCCAGCTTTACTAGGTGAAGCAGATGTGATAAGAGCCGTGCAAACTATGCCAGGAGTAACCACAGTAGGTGAAGGAGCTTCTGGATTTAATGTAAGAGGCGGAGGAATAGATGAAAATCTCATTCTTATAGATGAAGCTCCAGTTTATAATTCATCGCACTTATTTGGTTTCTTCTCAGTATTTAATCCTGATGTAGTAAAGAATGTAAAGCTCATTAAAGGGGGGATCCCATCTGAGTATGGAGGTCGATTGTCGTCTATTTTAGATGTAAGAATGAAAGATGGGAATAAAAAACAATTTCAAGGTCAGGGTGGTATAGGAAGTATATTCTCTAGATTAACACTAGAAGGTCCTATTAAAAAAGACAAGGCTAGTTTTATCGTAGCTGCCAGAAGATCATACATAGATATACTAGCAAAGCCCTTTTTAGGTAATGATTTTCAAGATATTAAGTTTAATTTCTATGACCTTACAGGAAAAGTGAACTGGAGATTAAACGACAATAATAACTTCTTCATCTCGGCCTATAAAGGTGGAGACGTTATCGGCTTTGACTTCTTTAGTTTCAAATGGGGAAACACCACCACCACTGCGAGATGGAACCACATTTTTAATAACAAGGTATTCATGAACGTGACGGGGATCTATACGGATTACCAATATGGATTTGATGTGCAAGTTGATGATGGAAACGGATTTAAACTAGACTCGAGAATTCAGAGTGTTCAGGGAAAAGCAGACTTGACCTACTTTACCAATCAATTGAATACCATTAAAATGGGTGCTTCATCTAATTTCTATGACTTTATTCCGGCAGAAGCTACATTCGCTAGTGAAGGAGAATCTAACGATATTTCTATAGATAAAAAGTATGCTGTAGAGTCTTCTGCTTATATCCAAAATGAGCAGAGAGTAACTGATAGACTAACACTACAATACGGACTTCGGTTCTCTCTGTATCAATATCTAGGGGGAAGAAGTGTCTACACAGTTGAAGAAGGAGAAACAGCAGGAGGCCAGTCTGAAATCACGGGAATAGACAATAGCGCTGGCAGATGGGATGCTGTGCAGACATACTCCAATTTTGAGCCAAGGTTTTCCGCTAATTTAGCGTTATCTAAAACAAGCTCCCTCAAAGCTAGTTATAATAGAACTGCTCAATATATTCACTTGTTATCAAACACAGTGGGCTCTTCGCCAGTAGATGTTTGGACTCCGGCCACGAATAACATTAAGCCATCTATGGCTGATCAATTAGCTCTAGGCTACTTCAGGAATTTTAAGTCAAATACGTATCAGTTCTCTGCAGAAGCGTATTACAAGGAAACTCAAAACGTAGTCGACTACATAAACGGTGCAGATATTCTTATTAATGAATTTATAGAAGCGGACCTTCTAAGAGGAAACGCTCGTGCTTTTGGTATAGAATTTTATGTAAAGAAAGCCAAAGGAAATTACACCGGTTGGATTTCTTACACGCTTAGCAAAACTGAGAGATTAGTAGAAGGGATTAGCAACAATAGTTGGTTCCCAAATAGGTATGATAAACCACATAATTTCAACATTAATATCAATAGAAAGATATCAGAGAGAACAAGTCTTAGCCTAAGCTTCATGTATGCTTCGGGAACACCTTCAACATTCCCTACAAACAGAATTAATATTCAAGGATGGGTTATCCCACAGAATGCTAATAATGAAAGAAACTCATTCAGAGTTCCTGCTTATCACAGAGCTGACGTAGGAGCTATCATAGAGGGAAAAGAGAGAACTGATAAAAAATGGAAAAGCCAAGTAGTTTTATCTGTTTATAATCTCTATGCTCGAAAGAATCCGTATTTGTTCTATTTCCAGCAAAATGAAATTACACCGCAAACCACTGAGGCTATTCGATATTCTGTGGTAGCGTCATTTATCCCTTCACTGACCTATAATTTTAACTTTTAAGAAAATGAAGAGTTCTATTTTTAACACCCTAAGTATTCTCGTAATAGGAATAATTTTTCTCTCAAGCTGTGAAGATGTTGTAGATGTCGATCTCTCTGATGGATCCCCTCAGTTGGCTATAGATGCGTTTATAACAGACCATAAAAATCCAGAAATTAAACTGAGTCTAACTCAGAATTATTTCGATGATTCAGGAGCTGACTACCTAGAAAATGCTCTGGTTTCCATTTCTGATGGAATAAACCCTGATTACGAATTCACATTCGAGGATGGAGTGTACAGATATCCTTCCATTATTAACCTCGAAGAAGGAGTGGAGTATAAATTATCCATTATTAATGGTGACAATACTTATGAGGCTGTGAGCTCTGTCAATCCTGTTCCTACCCTAGACTCGATAGGAGTTGAGTTCCAAGAAAGTGTTTTTGGATTTGAAGCAGGGTATTTCGCTGAATTCTTTGCTCGAGACATCGCTAATAGAGAGGATTTCTACTGGGCTAGATATTCAAGAAACGACACGCTACAAAACAATCCTTCCGATTTAATTATCAGTCAGGATGCTTCTTTTAGTGGAAACGGAGCTGACGGTTTAATCTTTATTCCACCAATTAGACAAGGTATTAATGATTTTAGTAGAATATACCAGGCAGAGGAATTCATTCAAGTAGAATTATGGAGTATAGATGAAACCGTATTCAACTACTTAACCCAAGTAGTAGAGCAAACCGGTATTGGGGGACCTTTAGCTATTATATCTGCACCAACTTATAACGTGCTTTCTAATATCACTCATATCTCTGGCCCGAGTGAGCTAGATCCAGTGGGAATATTTAGTGTTTCTAAAGTGAGCACCATAGATTATACTTTCGAATAATCTATATAACTTAATTCATAAGGATACTAAAGAAGTTCCAAAACCAGTCTAAAGTTGTATTTACTTCGATAGTCTATCATTAGGGATTCTCAGGACATGACACAAAACGGATTTGTTTTCGGAATAGGACAGTACTTTTAACAATAAAAAAAATCAAAGCAATGGGTATAGAGATCGCTACTCTAGGAGCAGGATGTTTTTGGTGTGTAGAAGCCGTGTTTGATTCCCTAAAAGGAGTGAAACAGGTAGACAGTGGTTATACTGGAGGACAGCTAAAAGATCCATCTTATAACGAAATTTGCTCTGGCACCACTGGCCATGCAGAGGTAGCTCGTATTACTTATGACTCATCTGTCATTGCTTTTAGTGCACTGCTAGAAGTCTTTTGGGCTACTCATGACCCTACTACCTTAAACCGACAAGGCGCAGACTCAGGAACACAGTATAGATCTGTCATTTACTATCATTCAGAAGAACAAAAAAGTATAGCGCTAAAATCAAAAGAATCAGCAGGGGAGGCCGGCCTATATCCAAATCCCATAGTTACTGAAATCTCGACAGCTGAAACGTTTTATGTAGCTGAAAACTATCATCATAATTATCTAAAAAACAACCCAGAACAAGGGTACTGCAAGATGGTCATTAAGCCGAAGCTCGACAAGTTCAAAAAGAGGTTTGCCGAAAAAATAAGATAATAAAAGAACCACCCTTTGATGTCCTTGTCTAAAAAGTAATTCTGTCGATAATACCTATATCAGAATATTACAACTTTAGCGGGTTTCTATCTACTAACAGCTGGCACTGATACTCACTCAGTAAAAACTCAGGCATATAAACTTTCATCAGGGTTTCACCTCTGTCCATAATGTCTATTTTTTTAACGTTTGACCTAAAAAATTGAAGAAAACCACTTCTAGCTCACCCGAAGATTACGGAATAGATAATTTAATTTCTTCAGCAACCTCATACAGATTCGAGTCATTTTCAGATAATATTATTCTAATATCAGATGATTCTTCTTCTTGAATAGCAACCAATTCCTTAAGAATCGATTCACCGCAAAATTCTTCTGTTAATCGTAACATTTGTTTTCCAACGCATTAATATCAGCGGCACACTCCGAATATTTTAAGACGTAGCACACTAGAGGACAATAGAATATGATGCACAAACACAGAGCATTATTGATTTCATTTTTAAAGTTACTAATAATTACAGCACTATATTTAAGGTTTAAATCTGAATGTTATTGCGGATGTTTGTATAATGAACAAGCCACCAAGGACAAATAAAGCGTATAAAATATGCTGCATTCAAAGGGTTAGCCTAATTTTGCACGCTGAAAAAAGAGTGCGATCATCACACGATTTCACAACATAAATACTAAGGTGCATGCAGTCAATAAGAAATATAGCTATTATAGCTCACGTCGATCATGGTAAAACTACACTAGTGGATAAGATTATCCATGAATGTAAAGTGATGGATACTAGAAAGGCAACAACTGAACTAATTCTAGATAGTAACGATCTCGAGAGGGAGCGGGGAATTACCATTCTTTCTAAAAATGTATCTGCTAGATATAAGGATGTTAAGATTAACATTATTGATACTCCAGGTCACTCCGATTTCGGAGGAGAAGTAGAACGGGTATTAAAAATGGCAGATGGTGTGATTTTATTAGTGGATGCTTTTGAAGGCGCTATGCCTCAAACTAGATTCGTAATGAAAAAAGCTATCGAGCTTAATCTTAAGCCTATAGTTGTAGTGAATAAAGTTGACAAAGAGAACTGCAGGCCTGATGAAGTTCAGGAATCTGTTTATGAGCTCATGTTCAATCTCGAAGCTTCGGATGACCAGCTAGACTTCAAAGCGCTATACGGTTCTTCTAAGTTTGGTTGGATGAGTACTGACTGGAAAAACCAGACTGATAACATTATTCCATTATTAGATGCCATCGTAGCAGAAATTCCTGAGGCAGAATATATAAAAGGTGATCCTCAAATGCAGATCACATCTTTAGATTACAATACATTTCAGGGAAGGTTGGCCATAGGTAGAATAAAGCAAGGTGACATCAAAGAAGGTCAAGACTTGATGTTAATCAAGAAAGACGGTCAGAAGAAGGTAAGAGTAAAGGAACTTTATATATTCGAAGGGCTTGGAAAGGAGAAAGTTACTTCTGCGCGAAGTGGAGATTTGTGCGCTATAGTTGGTATAGAGGATTTCGAGATTGGTGATACATTGTCTTCTGTGGAAAACCCGGTAGCTTTGGAAAGAATTAGTATAGATGAGCCTACGATGAGTATGCTTTTCACGATTAACAATTCTCCATTCTTCGGTAAAGAAGGAAAGTTCGTCACCTCCAGACACCTTAGAGATAGATTGTATAAAGAGACTGAGAAAAACTTAGCGCTTAAAGTAGAAGACACTGCTAGAGAAGATTCTTTCAATGTATATGGAAGAGGGATTCTTCATTTATCTGTTCTTATAGAAACTATGAGAAGAGAGGGATATGAGCTTCAAGTAGGAAAGCCTCAAGTTATCTTTAAAACTATAGACGGTAAAAAATGTGAGCCGTTCGAGACATTAATAGTAGAGGTGCCAGAAGGTACTTCAGGAAAAGCTATTGAATTAGTTACTCAGCGTAAAGGAGATATGTTAGTAATGGAGCCCAAAGGTGATATTCTTCACTTAGAATTCGACATCCCTTCCAGAGGACTTATCGGCTTAAGAAACAACATACTTACCGCTACTTCTGGTCAAGCTGTAATGAATCACAGATTCAGTGAGTACAAGCCAGTAAAAGAAGGCATCAACACTAGACATAAAGGTTCATTAACCTCTATGGTAGCTGGTCAAGTATTGGCTTTCGCATTAGACAAACTTCAGGACAGAGGTAAATTCTTCATCGAGCCAGGTGATCAAGTCTATATCGGCCAGGTAATAGGGGAGCACTCTAGAGATAATGATTTAGCAGTAAACGCTATAAAAGGAAAGCAGTTAACTAACATGCGTTCTTCTGGTGCGGATAACAGTGCTAAAATAGCTCCAGCAGTTAAGTTCTCTCTAGAAGAATGTATGGAGTATATTAAGTCTGATGAATACCTAGAAGTAACTCCAGAGAGCTTAAGAATGAGAAAAATAGACTTCACTAATAAGCAGAGAGGTTAAACAGCTTAAAATCTTAGTACATTAAATAACATTAAAAGCCACTCTTACAGAGTGGCTTTTTTTTCTGGTAATTTTATGAGGTATAGCATACACATTACACAATCTATAATTTTGTTTTGATATATTTAAAATTTCAAGGGGTTTCACTACAAATTACGAGTTAAGCATCAAGATTTAGTAAAGCAAACGTTGGATTCAGGTTATCAAAATTCGAGCTAATTAAGTGTAAATCATAAATGTACTTTTTATGTACCAATTTTACTTTTTTTTCACGTTATTTTTGAACGCTAATAACTAATATCATAAAATAAATAAAATGAAACGACTAATTTTACTTTCAATTGTGTCACTGTTTATGCAAGATGCATTCTCTCAGCTATCTACGAGGCAGAATAATGACTTTTCGCCTAAAATAGGAACAAGACCAACAGCTGGGGACGCTGTATTACAATTCTCCTTTCCAGTTGTAGACCTTTCTGGTGATGACGAGGCAGGACTTTATTCTGGAACGGCATTTACTGCAGGAGACATGCTTACGTTTAAATATTATAAAACTGATGAAACAGTTTTTAGAGCAGGACTTAGATTAGCTGCGAATAATATGCGTATTAATGGCACAGCAGCAGATTCTTCAGAATCTAATGCGATCACAGCTTTTGACATCGCAGAAAATAAAAAAATAGTCACCTCTAGAGAGTATAATTTTGCTGGAGGTGTAGAGAGACATTTCACTAACAATAACATTTTAGATGTATACGCTGGAGGTGAAGCTTTATTGGGATTAGGAAAAGATAGAACTGTGAGTAAAGAAACTTATGTCAATGGTGATATCACTAACCTAACGACGTCTACAAGAACCAACATCTTCGGTTTAGGAGGCGTAGTAGGATTTAACGTATTTATAGCTGAACTTCCGATTTCATTGGGAGTAGAGTATGGTCTATCTGCTAAATGGGTATTTGGAGGAAAAACTAAGGTTAAAGAAGAAATAGAGGTGACAGGTGGAGCTGATTATTCAGCGGAGTATAGTACTCAGGAAACAGATGGATTTGGAAATGCAGATGAAGATTCATTCGGTAATAACAGACAATATTCTGATCTAAGCAGAAGAGCTTTTAACATGGATACGAATAACTCTGTGAGAATCAACTTAAATATTTATTTCGGCACAAAGTCAAATAAATAAGCACCAAATTAAAAGACAATAAAAATGAAAAAACATGCATATACACTAGTCTTGATTGGTGCTGTAATGATGTCATTAAACAGTTGTACTGTTAGACAGAAAGCGGTGCCGTTAACTCCTTTGAATGCTCAGGTAAATCTAGATATGGATGACCTAGAGTACTTAGGAGATATAATGGGAACATCAGAGCAAAGTTATGCTCTAGGTTTCATAGCATACGGTGGTAGAAAATATCATTCAGGACTTTTACTTAACCAAGGGGCAGGCCTAGGAACTCTTCTTCCTAATAACAGAGGGGTAAATAACGCGTTGTATGATGCGCTTCAGCAGAAGCCGGATGCAGACATGTTACTGCCGGTATCTTATGATAGAGTTACAGAACAGCAGTTCTTAGGACGTAGAGTAAACTTTTCTGTGCGTTGCAAAGCATATAAGATTAAAAATAAATAGTCACATACAGCCTATATTAGCACCTACCAAATTAACTTGGTAGGTGTTTTTATATAAGACCTTTTTTAAAATGAAAAATTCCAGTATCCTCCTAGCAATAATAATAGCATTAATATCTGTTTCATGTGA
>CESI01053152.1_pt1 | contig 17027 bp, 3 predicted proteins | sample 356301 | NCBI WGS metagenome assembly CESI01 (sample SAMEA2621423, study PRJEB7988) | marine metagenome | biome: marine biome (ENVO:00000447); feature: deep chlorophyll maximum layer (ENVO:xxxxxxxx); material: "saline water (ENVO:00002010), including plankton (ENVO:xxxxxxxx)" | depth 40 m | reverse complement strand
TAGAGGGTGTCAAAAGGTCGAATAGTTAATCAAATAATAATTTAACACAAGATTAAACCCATCCTATAGGTTAGTTTATAAATCGTATATTTGAATTTTGAATTCAAGAATTTACACCCCCCCCAAGTATGAGAAATATTTTATTTTGTTTACCTGTCGTATTTGCCCAATTTTTTAGTGTTCCAAAAGTATATGCAGAAGATATTCAGAGTGCTGGTTCTCTTTTACAACCAGTAACTTTTAATCAAGATAATTCTGTTGCCAGTATTGAAATTCTCGCCAAAAATACACAAGGTTCAACTCATGAGTTCATAAATCAAGTTTGGCTAGAATTTTCAGAAGATAATCAAAGTTGGAAAAAATTAGCAAGTATAGATCAAAGTAATATAGGAGTTACACTTCTTCAAAATGTGGCTGGAACCAATTTTTATATTCATCCTTACCTTAATGCAGACGAAACCGAAAACTCAGAATTTACCGGTGAAAGAGGAAAGCTAGGCAACGTTTCTCGTCGGCCTGATGGCGATGATAACTTCTTGAAAATCCATTGGGTAATTCCTTACGAATTGCAAAATAAACAGTTAAAGATTAGAATAAAGGGGACTTACACATTTGATTGGGGGTCTAATCGAAATAATTTTACTGATCCCATAGCTGAGGGAATAACGAAGACTTTACCCATTTATTCGCCTAATCTTGATAACCCAAATACTCCGTATGATTTAATTGTCACTGCACATGCAGATGATAACAAAATTTGGCTTGGAAACAATAAAGGATCTTACAGTAGCTTCTCAAGTACTTCAACTCAAGATGGAAACAAACCTGAAAAGAGAAGGTTGTGGAGAATACAAGAAAGAATAAGCGGCCAATGGGTTGTCCTTGATGCTGAAAGTCCTCAATTCGAAATGGATGAGGGTACTTTTGATAATACAGCATCTTGGGATCTTCAAGATTTAACTGATTTTCTTTTCCTCTCGGGTCCAGGAGTTGAAAGAGACATTCGAATTCAGTTTTTTAAATTCACCTTATCCGGTATTGAATGTGTTACGATCACTGCGGATAATTTAAAAAGTAATAATATACGCCCCCCTTCTAGCCTAGTTGTTCAATCCGAAAACAATTTTGGGATTAAAATTACTTGGGAAAAAGGAAATACTGAAATTCCGGATTCAAATATTAGATATGAACTTTTTAGAGAAGAACGAGTAAACGGCGTTTGGGTAGATAATCAAAAGATTTATGAGCAAACGATCAATTCAGACAATGATTATAACATTTACATTGACAATAGTCCTAAAGCTATTGAAGCGTATACATTTATCTCACGAGAATATATTGATTATGATTTAACTCCCTCAGGATTGTATAGGTATACATTGATGGCTGTGTATATTCCGGATAATGATGACTATGAAGCACATGCTAGTGCTACATCCGTCTCAATCAATTCTTCTTCAGTACACTGTTCAGAATTGCCCCAAATATCGGGCTTTGGGTCTTCATCTGATTTATGTAATGAAATAAAATTAACATACGCTGGTTTTGCGCCAGGAGCCTCCGGAACAACGAATTTATCTAATGGCTTTAAATTGAGCAATTACAAATTTGTTGTAAAACGAAGGAAATCATCTTTTAATGCGGAACAAGATTTACTGACAACAATTAGTCTTCCTGAAAATACAGGTGTTTTTTATTCAGATACTTATGATGAAACGAGTAATCTAATTGAAATAGATGAGGAATACGACTATTTTGTTTACACCCAAGCTAATCTTTCTAGTCAAAATGGAGTTGTTGATCGGACCATAACAAATACAACTTATGGGGAAACTACCCGAGGGAACTTATTGCCTAATTTTAGTTCAATTGAAAACTTCGAAAGTACTGAGACTATCGATCAAGAAATACAATTGTCTTGGGAGTTAAGCAATAATAATACATTTGATAAACTTTTAATTTTTAATGGAGAATCTGGATTTAATACCAATGTAGACATCGATGTTCTTCTTACCGAGCCTAATAATACACATACTAAATATACTTATTTAATAGATGAAGATGAGTTCTCCACTTGTACTAATTACAATTTTAACATTGAAATACAAAATTGCTCTGACAACAATGGAGAGAACGTGACTCAAAAAAGATCTAATAGTTCAGAAAGTACAGACATCTCTATCACGCCTAATACGCAAGATATTTTTACAACAGAAAAAAATTTAGAGGTATCTAAAGGGTCTTATGACAACAGAGTGGAAATCGAATGGAGCAATAATAAAAATGCGGTAATTGAAAGTTTTAAAATCCAAAGAGCATCGTATAATCTTTTAGGAGAAGTTTCTCAATGGGAATTAATTGGTGAGGTAAGTAACTCGGTACATCATTTTACAGATCTTTATACCAATGCGAATGAATTTTATAACTACCAAGTTCTATGTTATGTTCCTTGTGAAACAGATACTTCAAATAATGAAAATACGAGTCAATCGCTACAGTCCAATGTGGAAGTAGGTTTTCGTTACATTGAGGGGCAAGTTTTAGGAACCTCTTCTTACGAAGATTCTCAACCCGTTCTTGGAGTTAAAGTAAGCAGTCAGGTAGACAATCAAAAGAATAAGTCTAAGTTAATTCGTAATTCGTTCAATCTAGACAGTTCCTTGTTTTCAAATTCCAATATCAACTACGGTATTGGACTTTGGGTTAAAAAACAAAGTGAAGATTGTAGCATAATTTCCATTGCTAGTAATTTCAATTTAGAAACAAATACTGACTCTGCCTATAATTTTAATCAATGGCATTATGTCTTCGTACAGTTTTTTCAAAACGATTCAACTCAAATTTACGTAGATGGCAATCACACAGCTACTCATTCTGGTTTATCAAACCTTTCATCAATTACTATTGGAGGTGATAAGGGCTTATTCATCGATGAATTGAGTTTATGGAAATCCATACCAAGTCAATATGATGGTAAATATTTATCTGCCTCAGCAGAGGGACTAATGGCTTATTATCATTGTGATGAGCCTCAAGGTGTAGCCGGATTATTCGATTACTCTAAAAATGAATTTGGTCTTGGTAACAACAATCACCTTGTATTAGACGCTACTGCTCAATCAGGCGATGTATTTCCGTTAGCTCAAAAATGTTACACGCATACTGATTCTATTGGTCAATACCATTTAAAAGGAATTCGAATTAGTGGGCTTGGCAGTTTAATTAAAATTACACCTTCTACAGATGTTTCATTTGATGCTGATGGTATTATACTAGACCCAGTTCATGAGTTTAATCCTCCATTTCTTAACGTTTATTTGGGCGATGGGAATTCACTGCAAAATTTTAACAATTTCATCGATATATCTTCTTTTAATGTAAGTGGAAGTGTTTTTTACCTCGACCCTAATAAGTCTACAGACTCTTTATGTACAGATTCTGATTCTGAACAAGTAGAATTTGGTTTAAATGATTCGATTTACCTTGTAGAATGCGATAGCAACATTCCAAGAAATGGCAAAGACAGCGTTGCTGATGTAGGCGTTGAAGGGGCTTCTGTATTGGTTGATGGTGAGCTTGTTTACGATCTCAATGGGAATCAAGTTTATACAAATGCAAATGGAGCTTTTAATGTTAAAGTACCCATCGGAAGACATCAATTATCTGTAGAAAAAGAAGGGCATACATTTGTAAATCAAATATGGAATTCTGGCGATCATTCAAGAATTAAATTAGATACGCATACAGCAAATGCCGAAACGAGGATTGTTTACAATTTTACGCAGAACAAAACAGGTTTATTATTTTACGACAACACGGTAAGAACTCTGGTTGGAAGAGTTTGTGGAGGTACAACCCAAGCAACTAAAGTTTATGGTAAGCTAGCTTCTGTCAATAATATTGGGGAAGCTGCTTTTGTTTTGTTAAACGTTGGAACAGAAATTCATTCTGTATTATTGAATACAGACGAGCTGTCCGGTGAGTATATTGCCAAACTATTACCCATCCAATACCAATTAAAAGCAGAAGGAGTGAGTGGTAAAACGCTAAAAATAGATACGCACTCTAAAGCAAATACCTTTTTTAATATAGACAATGGTAGCGGTCAGCCATACCCATTTCCAACAATTGATTTAAGCTCAAAAGGGGCTCAATTTAATTACGATCAAGCCTTTTACGACAACATTATCAATAGAGAGATTTTAAATGTTTTTGGTAAAAATGTTGTGTTCGATTCCATTGCAAATGATTCGGTTCAGGTAATCGCAGATTCCACTTTATTGCGTTATTATCAGTTAATCGACTCCCCTAATTCTATTTATATAAACTCCAATAACAAAGTATATACGCAAGACGACTTGGTGGAAGGAGCCGTTCTAGGTCAGACGATTCCAGATGATTTCACTAAGTATCCACATTTGTTCGGAATCAACCATGAGATTACTCGAGACTCTATTGTTTTATTGACCTCAGATTCTTTTAGTTTCGATCATTCGGAAAACTTTGTTTATAGGGTAGAGCCTTTAGTTAAATATTATACAGGTTTATGGAATCCAGAACTAGACGATTCCTCAATTGAACTTCCTTATTTGGGAGAATTTAATTGGGAAATCATCAATCAAGTTTGGAATGAGGTTGATGAAGTTTGGGAAGATGGAGAAGATAAATTAGTGCCTAATTTAGTCGCACAATCCAATGCAGAATTAGACTATATATTTGGGAAGCCTATTTTTAAGAAAAATAAAAATTACACGTTTTTTTGTAAGGTAGAAGAGGTGTATAAAAAATACGCTGCTGACGGACAAATAGTTTCTACTGACCAAGTTCCTGTGGAGACTGGAACAATTACATTAAATGATGGAATCTTGTCAAATTCTTACCAGGTGAACTCCAGTAGTATTGAAGTGCCTTTTATACCATTCAATGTCAATACGAGTTTAAATGGCGACAATAGTTTCTCTCAAAGTTTTACATTTACCTATTCTCAAGGAGTTGTGTCTGTGGATTCCAATCAAGATTTTTATGTTTTTGGATCAAGACCAGACGAAGGGACTACTTTTTTCTCAACTGGACCAGAAGTTGTGGAAATGATCTTAAGAGATCCTCCAGGAGATCAATCCTACTCATACATCGAGTCTGGAACTACATTTATTCAGGAAGTAGAGGTTACCTCAATAGGAGAAGCCGTGTCCGACCATCTTGAAAAAGATATTAATTTAGGAACCGAATTAACTTTTACCTTACCCTTTGGAGGACCTGTAATTAATACAGAAATTATTTTGAATACTCAAATTGATATAGAATTTGAGTCTTTAATAGACACTACTGAAAACTCAATTATTGAAAATACGTATACTGTCGGCTACCAGACGTCAGCTGAAGAATACAATATAGGTTCAGGCGGCGATTTGTTTATTGCTAAAAACTACAATATACTTTACGGTACCAACAAATACCTTGAGATTGTTGACACCTCTTTTTGTGTTAACCAAGGTATTGTTTGCCTAGGGGAAGAGTCTTCAGATCCTAGTGCTCTAGGAAATGGTGGAGCAGTTGTTTTGTATGTAGAAAATGCAGACTCATATACTCCTGTAGCATACACCCTTGGAACGAGTGTTGGTTTAGATGTTGTTCCAACAGGTTTCGAGACCAAAACAGCTTATGATCAAAACCACATAGTACACACATTGATTCCTACCTTAAAGTGGATTCGAAACACTTATTTTGGGATGGCCGCTTATGAGTTAATGGACAATTCAAATCCATGTTTTGACAATACAAAACATCCAAATTATAGTCAAAACAATCTAAATCCATGTTACGACTATCACGAGGCAATGGATAATCTAGATCCTTACGAGTTACCTTTTAATGCACTAGATGATATTGATTTATATGAGTTTATTCCAGATGGTTTTGTCGACTTAGTAAGCAATTACATGCTACAATCAGTTGATGCTAATGGAGATTTTATGGGATTCACTGAAGAGAGTTTAGAGGCTTTGGAGCTAATAGCTTCCACTGCCGAAGTTGGATCGAATGTAATGTCAGCTTTAGATGATATTGCAAGCTCAGACTTTTGGCAAGTTCTTTCAGAATTTGTGGGGGGCCAAAATTTATTGGTAGGTATAGATGCTTTTAAGGAAGAGTTTTTAGCAGGTCAAATTGATAAGTATTCAGGAATTACGGGTGGTATAGAAACCCTTACAACACTTGTAGATAACATGAGCCATTCTGTTCCAAAAGATAAAGTAGCATTCTTTAATCAACAAATACGACTTTGGGAAGATGCTGTTGCCTTAAATGAAGAAGATAAGTCGAGTATTATTGAAGTAACGCAGCAAGGTGGAGGCGCAGAATCTAGTCAATCAGCAGGCTCAGAGACACACTCATCTGCAGCTCAGTTAGTGGTAAATTCTCCGCTATTGGTTTACGGTGCCGCAGCTTCAGTTTTTGAAAGTGCGACCGGTTATTTTGAAGATCCAATTGGCCCAGATGAAAACGTATCCTTCAGTGCAGGTAATACCATTCAAAATACGCAAATCAGCACAGAAACAGAAGTAGTATCGCATACAATCAATTACACTATTGAAGGAGATATAGCATTTGAGATTGGAGGTAAGATAAACGGATTTGGGGGCTCTTATAATAATAATATTCCCATCACATTTGAAGTTGAAAAGAAGGTTTCGGATACCGAGTCACAAGGGGTAACTGTTGGTTATGTTTTAAGTGATAATGATGAGTCTGATTTTATATCCGTTGATGTAAAACAATCTAATATGGGCTTTGGTCCTATTTTTAGAAAGCGTGGTGGTCAAACAATGTGCCCGCATGAGGGAGAGGAATCTTTTTTATACTTTGATGGTGCTATTGTTAGTCAACAGGACGGCATTTTTGCCGATGCGACTCAACCAAGAGAGGTTCCAGGAATAGATATTTTTCCTAAGACACTTTCTAATGTGCCAGAAATGGAACAAGCAGTATTTTCACTTTCTTTAACGAACAATTCTGCAGCAATGCAAGATATGGTTTACTCTTTAATGGTAGATGAATCTTCGAATCCGCACGGTGCCATTCTTTTGATGGATGGTTTATCTGTATACAGAGATGTAATGGTTCCTTTCGGTCAAACAATAACTAAAACACTAACGGTACAAAAAGGACCAGAACATCTGAGTTATATTGACAATTCGGATGTTGAAGGTGGCCAAGACAATCGATTGAGTATTATTTTACGCTCACCATGTCAGTACAATTATGGAACCTCAAATACACCAGATATTGCAGACACCGTTAAGTTTGCAGTTTCGTTCTTAGCAGGTTGTTCGCCCATAGCAATAGCTCAGCCTGTCCATAATTTTGTGATAAATAAGTTGTCCGAAAATCGAGTAGATGGAACAAACACCAATGTTGTGAGTTTTGAACTGGACGCTTACAATTACAATTACTACAGTTTAGACAATATTTACCTTCAGTACAAGAAGTCTAATGAGCCTGTTGCTGCATTTGCAACACAACAAATAGTTAAATTTCAAAAAATAGATCAAGAAGGAGAAACCCTAGAAACTGGTTTTGACTCCCTCATTGGAGGTTCAGTACTGATAGAATTTGACACCCAAAACTGGGAAGACGGCGGATACGATTTGAGAGCCTACACAGATTGTCAAATAGCCTCCGAGGAGTCTTTAGTTATTTCAGGATATAAAGATACCAGATTGCCAGAGCCTTTTGGATCGCCAAGTCCTGCAGATGGAATTTTAGAGCCTAACGATGAGGTCGCTTTGTCTTGGTCTGAAACTATTGATGAGAATAAGTTCTATTCTCCCAATACTAGTATTTCTGTTACTACCGTTAAGAATTTTGCGTCGGTTCGTCATGATGCTTATCTTTTGTTAGACAGCGAAGATTTAGTATCGATTCCTGTTGGGCTCAATCTTAAGAATTCATCTTTTACTATAGAAATGTGGGTAAACCCATCGCAAGAAGGTGTATTGTTTGAACAAGGTTATGATGAGAAATTGTCTTTGTCAATTACCTCAGACAAAAAACTTAAGGCTTCTTATACGGGTTCCGATGATTTGGAAATAACCTCTTCAAGTGGCATCGTATTTAATGATTGGAATCACGTCGCATTTGTGTTTGATAATTCTTCTAAAACAATGTCTTTTATCCTAAACGGTAGTCTCGTTAATGTAGAAGATATACATGATTTCTCAAGAGATTATCAAGGAGAAGGTCCTGTAAGTATTGGCGCTTCCTATCAAGGTGCAATTCACAATTTAAAAATATGGAGTACGCACAAATCTACGGATGCTATTTATGCGAACTTACTCAACAGATTGTCGGGTAATGAAGCAGGTTTACTGGGCTATTGGCCTATGGATGAGTTAAAAGGTAGTCCTCAAGATTTAGCTAGAAATAGACATTTAATAGGGGATGTGAATTGGGCCATTGCACAAAAAGGAAAAGGTTTGGATTTCTCCTCATCTCAATCCGTTCTGAATGCAGAATTTGGAACTGTTGCTTACAACCAAACGGATGATTTTACCCTTGAGTTTTGGTTCAAAACAGCTCAAGTTAACCAAACAATTCTTTCAAACGGATCGTTCAATACCGATAACAATCTAGGGAATCTAGAAGCATGGTCGTTTGGTTTAAATATGCAAGGTAAATTAATTGTTTCGCATGGTTTGACTAATGGTGCAACCACCTTAATGAGCTCCAATAACAGTTATGCAAACAACCAATGGCATCATGTTGCATTGGTTAAAAATTCAAAAGCCAACACAACATTGTTTGTTGATGGGGAAGAGCAAGCCACTTTAAATTCAGAACAAACCAACGGATTTGGTGGGGCGCAACTCACCTTAGGTGCTAAGTCCTACCGAAATTCTGTTTTTTATGAATATTCAAATCACTATTCAGGATTATTGGACGAGTTAAGAGTGTGGAACATGAAGCGAACTCAATCGCAATTAGAACGGTACAAGAATATTCGTTTAAATGGCGATGAGATTGGGCTGCATGTTTACTATCCATTTGAAGCCTATCAAATGGCTGCCGGAGTAGCTCTTATAACTGCTGAAACTAACGACCGTTCTGGTTCGCTAGATTTAGAAGGTACAATGCCTTACACTGATGATTTACCGTTGATAAGAATGCACAATCCTGTCGAAGGAGTAGAGTTTAGTAGAATCGCAAATGGTGATCAAACCTTATTGAGTTTAACAGAAGATTTTGAAAATATTGAAGCCTGTATTTTAGACGTCAGTATGGAAAATGTTTCAGACTTGTACGCCAACAATTCTAATCCTGTTTCTTGGTCCTTTTTTGTAGATAAAAATCAACTGATTTGGGATGAGTCTCAAATTAAAAAAGAAAAGTTATTAGGGGAGTCTTTGGTTTTTGAAACCGACATCATTAACAAAGGTGGTGCAGTTGAACAGTTTGAAATTTCGAATCTTCCAAACTGGTTAACAGCCAGTCCGAGCGAAGGTATTATAGATCCCAATTCACATACCAGTATCGAGTTTTTTGTAAATGAGGCCCTCTTTATTGGTGATTATCAGCAAGATGTTATGCTTACGGGTAATAACGGATATGCAGAACGATTGGAGTTGTCCTTAGAGGTTGAAGAACTTCAACCTTCATTTGATTTAGACCCAAGTTTGTATCAATATGGAATGAATTTTATTGGTAAAGTGAGCGTAGACGCTATAAGATCTAGAGATGAAAAAGACCTTCTTTTTGCCTATGTAGGGCAAGAAATTAGAGGGACAACGGAACTGGTTTATATAGACGGATACGATGCTTATTTTGCATTCCTTACCGTTTACAGTAATTCAGTTTCTGGCGAACAAATTAGTTTTAGACTTTGGGATGCATCAGAGGGTAAAATACAAAGCCAAGTTGGTGTTAACTCCGACTCTAATCTCAGTGTCAATTTTATTGAGGGAGCCGTAGTTGGTTCTTTTGATGAATTAACCAATTTTAAAGCAAGTAATGTATTGCGTCAAGAAATTCCGTTGAATGAAGGTTGGAATTGGGTGTCGTTTAATCTGAACAATCAATTAGAACAGGATAATTTGTCAAATGTACTTCAGATCCCTACAATCATGAAACAGATAGATAATCAAGCTGTTTCGGTTTTTAGAAGTCAAACTAAATATGCTGAGTATTATGGGTCAAATTCAGATGGAGCTTGGTATGGTTCGATGACTGAAGTCCCAATTTCTCAAATGTATATGATTAATATAGACCAAGCAGATACTATTGTTTATGAAGGTCTAACCGTACATACAGACTCTGTTCCAATTGATATTAATCCAGGTTGGAATTGGATATCCTATCTGGGGCAAAGAACAATGGGGATTAATGATCTACTTGCTAGTTTAAATCCTGAATCTGGTGATGTGATTAAAAGTAAAACAGCATTTAGTATGTATGCTTCGGAATCATTAGGTTGGTTAGGTACTTTGTCTAATATGAATAGTGGTGAAGGATTTATGATGAAATCTACCAATGCGGGAACTTTAGTTTATCCTAACAGTTCAATGTACAGTGGAGGTTCCTTCCGCTTGGATAGGAATCAATACCAAGAAAAAATATGGAATGTAGATGCTGGACTTTACGAAAACTCTATGAGTGTAATTGCACAAATTGATCATCTTGATTACATCAAACCTGATTTAGCTAACGTTTTAGGAGCCTTCTCTTCGGATAACTGTATGGGTAACATTTCAGTTACTTCTATTGATCAGGATCGCTCTTTATATTTCTTAACGGTAAATGGATATGATGAGGCTCCTATTCATTTTGAATATTTTGATGCTCAGAAAGAAAGGATATACCAAACCGAGAATAAAGTTCTGTTTAAGTCCAATAATGTGATTGGAACGATCGAAGCTCCTTATCTTATTTCAATTGCAGATGAAAATGATCATCTGGTTGATTTTGGTATTTCAATTTATCCAAATCCATTTAAAGAACTCTTCGAAGTGAACTTCACTTTGGATAACGATTCGGCTATTAAAATTGAGCTATTCGATGCAATTGGTAGAAACATTAAAACAGTTGCTCATAAAAACTTAGAAGCAGGATTACACCATTTAGCTATAGATGGAGAAGAGCTTACCAAAGGAATATACTTCGTAGAACTTACGATGGGAAATCAAAGTGCTAAGAAAATGATCGTAAAATATTAAAGCTATGAAAAATTTTCAACGAAATATAATTTGGGTAACAAAAGCAGTTGTTTTATTAACCTCCGCTATGATTTATGCACAAATAGAATGCATAGATAGTTCGAAATTGACCGTTACGGGGGGGCAATATGAGTCCGAAGTTTCTTGGTCTATAATAAGCTGCGATGGAGCAACAACTTTAGAGAGTGGGGTAGCACCCTTTGAATCGTGCGTGGACTTACCTGCAACTTATAAAATAGTATTACAGGATAGCTACGGAGATGGTTGGGATGGAGCCTATTTAACTCTTGAAGAGGTAAGCTATACTTTTTTATTTGGTTCAGATTCTACCCTAAATTTCGGTTGTCCAACGATCGGTTGTACCGATGCTTTGGCTTGTAATTTTGATGAGAGTGCGTCAATTGAAGACGGTTCTTGTTATTTCCAAACTGAATATGCTGACTGTGACGGTGTTTGTGCAAACGACTTAAATTACAATGGAGTATGTGATGAAATAGAGGTAGAAGGTTGCACAAACTTTTATGCATGTAACTTTAATATTAATGCAAATTTAGATGACGGGTCTTGTGAACTTTTATTAGAAGATGAATTGGTTAATTGCAATTTAACTTGCGATACAGGCGACCTAATTCATGTTGGTGGAGGTTCTTCTCAAGAGGATATATTCTGGAGTATAATGGATTGTAGTGGTGAGTTGGTAGTAGAAGGTGAGGTGCCATTTTCTACCTGTGTTAGCCTTCCAGAAGATTATACCATAAACATATATTTTACGGGCTCTAATCTAATGGATGATGACATGCAGTTTGACGACAACTGGAACAGCGATTCTCTAATGGACGACAACTGGTATGGCGATTCACTAATGGACGACATCTGGTATGGCGATTCTCTGATGGACGACAATTGGTATGGCGATTCTCTAATGGACGACAATTGGTATGACGATTCCAATATGAATAACAACTCGAATGGCGGCTCAAATAGCGAAGACAGCTCGAATGTTCATACCTTGCTTATAAATGAACAAGAATATAATATTACCCATGGCAGAGACACAGCTTTTTTTATTGGATGTAGTTCAATTCAAGTAGAAGGGAATGACTATCTATCCAATTTTAAGTGGATTATAACAGATTGTGAGGGTGATGAGATTTCATCAAGTGATACCTATTTTGCAAGCTCCATTTCTTTACCTGAGAATTACACTATTTTCTTATTTGACACTTCTGAGAACAGCAGTAGTGTGCTCAAAATAAATAATGAATCGTATGCTATAGACGAAGGCTTGAGTTCTGCTCATAGCGTAGGATGTTCCTCAGAACTTGTTTTAGGTTGTATAGATGAATATGCCTGTAATTATGACTCAGCAGCGGTTGTTAATGATTTTACTTGTGAATATGCCTACGACAATCCGTCTTTTAATTGCAATATATCTTGTGAAACAGGTAAGCTAATTCATGTAGGTGGCGGAGCTTATCAAGAAGAGGTGTCCTGGTCCATAACAGATTGTTATGGTGATTTGGTAGCTGAAGGTGGTGCACCTTATTCAGCTTGTTTAGATCTATCAGACCGTTTCACACTCGTATTAAACGATTCTTATGGTGATGGATGGAATCAAAATTTCTTCTATGTAAATGCGCAAGAATATTACACTCTAGAAAGTGAATTTACGGATACGGTAAAAACTTGTGTTTTAGGTTGCGTTTCTGAGAATGCTCTTAATTTTGATAGTCTAGCTTTAGATTCGTCACTATGTTATTTTAGTGGGTGTACAGATCCTTTTGCTTTAAATTTTGATCCTACAGCCAATGTGTTAAATGATACTCTTTGTACTTATTCTGTAAAAGGCTGTATGTATTCTTGGGCATTTAATTTTGATTCATTAGCCAACGAAGACGATGGAAGTTGTTACGAGTTTATTTACGGCTGTATTGATACAGCTGCAACCAACTACAACAATTACAATCTCGAGACAGTTTCTGAATCTTTAACAGGAGATACAAACATTGATGTGAATTCAGACGATGGTTCTTGTTTATACAATCAAGGTTGTACAGACAGTACAATGTTTAATTTTTGCAGTACATGTATCATACCAGACGATTCTTGTATTCCAATTGTATTGGGGTGTATAGACGCTACAATGTTCAATTACCAAACATCAGCTAATACCTCAGATAATAGCTGTTACCCTGTCATTAATGGGTGTATGGACACCACAATGTTTAATTACAATGACTTTGACTCAGACGGAGCTTCCAATGAATTTCAAGGTGATTTGTCAGATGTTAATACATCTGTTGATTCTCTTTGTGTTCCAATTACAATTGGATGTATGGAAACCAATGCCTTTAATTTTAATTCAACAGCTAACGTTCAATTAGAAAGTACATGTATTGCCGTTGAAGAAGGTTGTACAAATCCAATTTATTTGGAATATTTAGGCCTTGCAGAGAACGTTAACACACACAACCAAGATTTATGTTTAAATTATTTGGTGATTGGCTGTATGGATAGTGATGCGCATAATTTTAATGCTATTGCCAATTTCCCAGACGACAATACAGATTACTGTTTGTATGATGTTATTTCAGGATGTACAGATCCTTCCATGTTTAACTACAACTCTCAAGCTACACAAGACGATGGTTCTTGTGAAGCAAAAGTGTATGGTTGTATTTACGATTGGGCTATTAATTACAATACAGCAGCTAATACAGATAACAATTCTTGTATAGAAATGTATTTTGGATGTACTGATTCAACTGCATTCAATTTTAATCCTTTAGCAAATGTAAATCAAGTGTCTGATGAAGATACATCTTCTGTCTGTGTAGTTATTGTTACAGGGTGTTCGGATGATACAAAGTTCAATTACAATCCTTTAGCTAATGTTGATGACAATTCGTGTGAGAATTTTATTTACGGTTGTCAAAATAGCACCGCACTCAATTATAATCCATTAGCCAATATATATTACAGCAACGATACCATGTGTTATGATATTATAGAGGGCTGTTTGGATACGCTGGCATTTAATTTTAACAATTACTTAGGCGCTCTTACAGGGAATGTTTTTGTTGATGTAAATACCCATATTGATTCGCTTTGTATTGCTGTTTTATACGGTTGTACAGATACGAATTCATTTAATTACAATCCATCAGCCAACGTTAATCAAACCTCTCAGGAAGATTCAGTCAGTCCATGTGTAGCTCTTGTTGAAGGTTGTACAGACCCTATCTATCTTGAGTTCTGGGATTATAACCCAGTAGCTCAAAGTGTCAGTTATCCAGCATCTTATCCAAATTCTGATGATGGTAGTTGTTCCATTTTATTGGTTGACGGTTGTACAAATACGAGCGCATTTAATTTCAATGCCTTAGCAAACATAAACGACAATTCTTGTCTTGAAGTTGTTGAGGGTTGTACGGATGCATTGTATTTAGATTACAATCCAGAAGCCAATACACAAACAAATTGTAATAGTTTAATTGTATATGGATGTACTGATGAAGCTGCCAATAATTTTAATGCCAATGCGAATACTGACGACAATTCATGTTATCAAATAGATTTACTAGAGTTGAATGCTGCAGATTTTGAATACTCTATGTTAGTTACTGCACGTATAATAAACGGTGACAGTTATTCGCAAAACTCAGCACACAAAGTTCTTATGTTTAACAACGGTTTGCTTGCAGGTTTTGCAAGCTTAGATTCTTTGCCTAACAATCAATGGTATTCTTTTATTACGGTTTACAGCAATAGTATTTTAGATACTTTAGATGTTCAATTACTTCTCAATGCTGACACCTTAGTTTATTCTGCCAGTTTAGCTTTCGAAGCTTATTCCATGCTTGGGTCTATTGCAAGTCCAATAATTTTTTCTTCAGAAGCCCAATTAAATACGGTTTGTACGGATCAAGAAGCCGATAATTATTTAGAACAAGGAGATTGTGTAGTTTTAGGCTGTAATGACATCACTGCGATTAATTTTAACAGTCATTCCTCGCAGAATGATGGTTCTTGTATTTATAAAGGTTGTACAAGTATGTATTACATACAATACAACCCTCTGGCAACAATTGACGATGGCTCTTGTACCACAACATGGCAAGAATCTTACGGCGAACAAGCTGAGCTTATAGGTAATTTGCAAATTCAATTAGCTGAGTTTAGTTCTGGTAATACAGTATCACAAAATGAGTTCGATGTTTTACTCAGCCAATATTCCAGCTTGCAGACAACATTAGACAATTCACTCTCAGTAAATACTGTTCAAGCAGATTCGATTGCTTACTTAAACGAATTACTGGCCAATTCTCAAACGGTTGATGATTTTGAATACGATGAAGTAAATCGTTTTCTTACAATTCCTTTTGGCTGGAGTATTTTTGGTTACACTTGTGCCGAGTCAATTAATGTCGATCAGTCTTTTTTAAATTATGAAAATCAAATACTGATCGTTAAAGATGAGAACGGTCGTGTTTGGCTAAACGAATATAACTTTAACGGCATAGGTTTGCTTCAGTATGGTAAAGGTTACCAAATAAAGACCAATCAATTAATTGAGGAATTTCAATTTTGTCCTAACATTGAAAAATTGTAACATGAGTTTATAGAATCTCAAGTAAATTTGTGAAAAAATTAGAATTATGAAATCCAAATGCAACAGAATTTAAAACCATAGATGTATGCCAGTTGTATATTTACATGCTAAAACCTCTCAAATAGTAAGGTTTATTTATTCCGTTTTATTTTTTTGTCCATTTGTATTAAATGCTCAAATTAATTGGGATGTAAATGAAAATCAATTCGAGCATTCTATGACCATTACCTGTGTGGTAGAGAATGATTTGGGGAATTATTACCAAGAGAGCATAAGTATAGGTGTTTTTGATGGCGAAACTTGCGTTGGTGTTGCAGTAACAGACACTTATTTTCCACCAAGTAATATCAACCTAGCCTTTTTAGTCGTTTATGGAAATCAATCTAACGCAAGTTATACATTAAAAGTACTAGTAAATGAATTGGTTTTGGATGCCGGGACTCTTTCTTTTGTGTCTAATGGCGTACTTGGAACCTTAGATTCTCCTTTTGTTGTTTCTCCAGTATTCTCAATTTTAGGGTGTACAGATTCCACAGCGTTAAACTACAACCCAGATGCTATAGAAGACAACGGTTCTTGTATCGAAATTGTATTAGGGTGTACTGATTTAGCTGCCTATAATTTCGATTCCAATGCCAATTCAGATGATGGGTCTTGCATTTCAATTACTATGGGTTGTATGAACGATGCTTACTTGGAATACAACCCATTAGCCAATGCAGGAAATCAAGACGATTTGTGTACTACAGAAATTGTTCTGGGTTGTCTAGATAACGATTACGTTTCTTACAACTTTCTGGCTAATACAGACGATCAAAGTTGTGTTTTAACCTGGCAAGATGCTTATTTAACCCTACTAGAGTCTTGTGAAAATACTATTTCAATTTCCCTTCCGTCTGGATGGAGTTTTTTCGGGTACTTCTTAAACGAGCCCTTACCTATAAATGAAGCAACGTTTTGTATCACACAAGAAATTATCATTATAAAAAATTACAATGGCTCGGTTTATCTTCCAGAATATAATTTTAATGGCATTGGTAGTCTCGAGCCAGGTTTAGGTTACCAAATTAAGTTAAATATGCCCATTGCTGGATTTCACTTTTGTAATTAGGATCACTAGTTTATTTAAATCCATCCAAAAGCAGTTCGAACAAAACCCAGCCACGAGAACCTTACAAGACTTCTTATTATGTTTAGTGGATTTTTTT
>CESI01041535.1_pt1 | contig 17112 bp, 13 predicted proteins | sample 356301 | NCBI WGS metagenome assembly CESI01 (sample SAMEA2621423, study PRJEB7988) | marine metagenome | biome: marine biome (ENVO:00000447); feature: deep chlorophyll maximum layer (ENVO:xxxxxxxx); material: "saline water (ENVO:00002010), including plankton (ENVO:xxxxxxxx)" | depth 40 m | reverse complement strand
TAAAAACCTTTTTCTAATAAAGTACCATCAGATCTGTATCTAAATCCATCTCCATGTAATTTATCATTTTTATAAAAACCCTTTTCAAATAAAATTCCATTTATATCATATTTCATCCCTTTACCTGTTGGTATTCCAACACTAAAATTACCTTCATACATTAATTTCCCGTCAAAGTAGTACGATTTACCTGTGCCATTTAACTTGCCATTCATAAAATTACCTGCTAGTATTAAAATTTTATCTGGAGAATATATTTTACCAATTCCATTAAGAAGACCGTTACTAAAATTACCTTTGTGATTAAACCCATCTTTCGTTGTTATATTATTATATCCTTCCTCAATTACTTGATTTTCAATTAAATCAAATCCTGTTTTTAAGTTTATAATTAAATTTACAGTAGATCCATCTACTATCCCATATTTATTTAGATTTTTATTTTTATCAGTCATTTTTTCTTTATTAAATATTAAATCAAAGTCTGGGAATAGACCTAATTCTTTTTGAACTAGATTTCCAAATATAAATAATGGTAAATCATAAAAACATGTTATAATTATATCGTTGCCAGTCAATGTTTTAACAGTAACATTTATTTTTTTTTTTTCCTTAATAAAATAAACACCTTTACACGTTCCAGAACTGCATATTTTCATTAATTTATCATCTGTATTAATTATTTGACCATTATTAACAATTGTTATTTCATGAGTTTCTGAATCTATTTGTGTTGTTACAGTTTTACTATGATTAGCAATTGAATCTTTTAAACTATCCAGTGAAAAATCATTTACAGTAAATATTTCATCATCCATTAAACCATCTTTAGTAGCTCTTTTTAGTGTAATTAAATATCCACTACCGACTTGTTCAATAATTAAATTATTCTTACTTAAATTATTCTTTAATTTATTATATTTACTTTTATATTTTAAATATTTTTTATAATAATTCATTATATATATATATATATATATAATAAAAAATATTGAAAAACTAGTTATTTTAAATTAATAATGTCATTAAATATGAACTATGAATTTTTAGATGGGCCACCATTTATTAATGGTAAAATGCATCATGGACATGCATTAGTATCTAGTATTAAAGATACTATTTTACGCCATAAAGAAAACCAAGGATACAATATAGACTTTAATTTTGGTTTTGATGAACATGGATTGCCATTAGAACAGGCTGTAGAAAAAGAATTAAATCAATCAAAATTAGATCTTTCTCAACCTGAAAATTTAGAATTATTTTGCAATACTGCAAGAAATATTATTGAAAAATATACTCAAATGTGGATTGAAAGTTTTAGAAAATTAAATCGTAAAATTGATATCACTAAACAATATCATACTAGTAATATAGATTATATGAATAGTTTATGGAAAAATTTTTATATTTTACATCAAAAAGGACTTATTTATCAATCATATAAAGTCATGCCATATAGTCCGAAATTAGGATGTAGTCTAAGTAATTTTGAAGCAAATAGTAATTATCAAGAAATTTCAGATAATACGATTACAGTAAAATTTCCAATAGTAGATAAATTAACTGATACAGTTTTAAAAAATTATTATTTTTTAGCTTGGACTACGACACCATGGAGTCTTGTAGGAAACATGGGTCTGGGTGTTAATTCAGAAATTAATTATTGTTGTATTAAATTTAAAGATGAATATTATTATTTGGCTGAAAATTTAGTTGTAAATAATTTTAAAGAAGGTACTTTTGAAATTATTAAAAAAGGAATCAAAGGAAATGAACTAGTTAATTCTTATTCTTACCGCCCTATTTTTAATCACTTAATTGATATTGATTACTCATTATATAATGCAGATTATATCACTGATATTTCTGGAACAGGAATTGTACATTTAGCTCCAATGTTTGGACAAGATGATTTTAATACAATTAATAAAAAAGATTTACCATTATTTTTAGATCCTCATTTAAATTTTACATATGATTTCACTTTATTAAACATTAGTAAAGGATCATTTCTATTAGATATTGAAGTACCGGTTATTAAATATTTAGCACATAATAATTTACTTTTTAGTAAAAAAAAGATTAAACATCAATATCCAATGTGTTGGAGAACTGATACTAAACTAATTTACTATGCTAATACTTCATGGTTTCTTAATGTATCAAAAATTAAAAAAAATCTTATTAAAAATGTAATGAAGATTAAATGGCACCCAAAAGAAGTTGCAGTAAAAAGATTTAATAATTGGGTAGCAAACTCAATTGATTGGTGTCTTTCAAGAAACCGCGTATGGGGTACTCCTTTACCAATACTAGTAAATAAAGTTGATTCAAGTGATATTATCTTTATAAAAAGTAAAGAATATTTAGAAGAAATTATTGGTAAAAAGATTAATGACCTACATCTTGATACACTAAATAAAATTAATTTTATAATCAAAGATAAAGAATATAAAATCATGGGCGATGTATTTGATTGTTGGTACGAGTCAGGAATGGCATGTGTAGTAAATAATAAACACAATGATTTTCAACCATATGATTTTATTACAGAATCATTGGATCAAACTAGAGGATGGTTTTATACTTTAAATGTTGTTTCAACAGCTCTTTTTAATAAACCTGCATTTAAAAATGTAAAAGTTTCTGGATTAATCTTAGCAGAAGATGGAAAAAAAATGTCGAAAAGATTAATGAATTATACTAACCCTATAGATCTAATTGAAAAATATGATGCTGATTCACTAAGATTATATCTTATTAGTTCACCTGCATCGAAGGGTGAACCTTTTAAATTTAATAATAGTCATCTAGAGAAACTTTATAAAAAATTTATTCCTATTGAAAATGGTATTAAAATGTATATAGATTATGGTCTATATATAGATAATAAATTTGAGATTGGAAAATTAACAACTTTAGATACTTATATAATTCAACAAATTAATAATTTTTGTCGAATGATAGATAACAAACTGAATCAATACGATACGTCTAATCTAGATAAAGAAATTATTAGAATGATTGATGTAATATGTAATCGTTATATCCGATTATCTCGAGATAGAATGAATTTTAATCTTGGCAATGATGAATACCAATTATGTTTTAGAGTTTTAAATTACGTACTATATAATTTTAGTGAATCATTAAAAGCAATTTTACCCAGCAAATATAATAGGTGGAAGACCTTAATTTCAAAAAATTTACAAAGTGAATATATTTATAATTTTTATGCAGATGATATTGATGAAATTGATTTTGATATTTGTTACCAAGTGATTGAATTAGGAAGAAGGTTGCGTGATAAACACAAAATTAGATTTACTATGCCTATATCAAATATTACTGTTTATCTTATGTCAACAGATATTATTAAATTAAAACCATCGCTTAGTTATATTAAACAAGAACTAAATATTGAACATATAAACATTGTTGATATTAATAAGTTGCCTTGTATTTTTAAACCACATCGAGGAACAGTAGGAAAATTTTATAAAAAAGAAACAAAACAAATTTGTCAAAAAATTATTAATGCCAAATCAGAAGATGATTTAGTTGATATTAAAAATAAATTTTATTACCGAGAGATTCAAATTAAGAATACAGATGAATTAAAGTATTGTCAAGATGATCAAATAGTTGTAGAATTAAGTTATATTTTTAACGACATTCATAAGATTAAAGAACAGTTAATACTATTAAAAAAAAATATTAATAATGTAAAAAAAGAAATGGGTATTAATTGGTTTGATAAGTCTATATTACTTATTAAAGATTCTCCTAAATTAGAAGAATATAGTTGGTATTTAGAAGAATTAAATTTAAAATTTAAATTTTCTAATAATATTGAAAATGAAATATTTAATTTTAATAATTGGTATTTTAGTATTTTAAAATTATAATTATTTAAAAAGTTTAGAAAAAAAGTTTGTAAAACATTCAAATCTGCTTACTTTTTGAGTTGATTTACTACATTGACTTGTTATTTTATCACTTAAATCTATTGTAATTAGTCTATTATCTAATAATATACTAGTCAGTATATATTCAATAAAGTTACTAGAAGATTTTTTAATAAAATGATTTTGATGAATAATTTTATAGTTGTATACATTACCATCCAAGTAATTATCTAAAGTATAAACTGCGTCATTTATGTTAATATAATTAGAACTTAAAAGATCACTTTTATTTAAAATGAATAAAAGAGGCGGAGTATTAATCATATTTTTTTTTAATTGATCTAGCCAATAATTAGCTTGATGAATGACATTTTTTCTACAATCTAAAAATATCATAATCAAGTCATTATCTTTATAATATGTAGGTAATATATTAATAAATCTTTTATCACCTGCTAGGTCCCAAAAACTTATTTTATAATATTCATTTTTATCTCTAAAACTTGTTATATTATAATCTACTCCTATAGTTGGTATATAGGATGAATTTACTGCGTAGTTGCTATAATTCGATATTCTTCTAATTGAAGAAGTTTTACCTGAATTTGAATCTCCGATTACAGCGACTTTGAATTTATTTGAAAAAGAAAAACTGGAGGAATCGTTTAAATTATTTTTAAACATTAATATAACCAAGATAAATTTTTTCTATGTTAATTATATGAATGTTTATATGGATGGTGTTTTTGATTTATTTCATAGAGGACACTTGGAAGCAATAAAAAAAACTAGACTAGTTGCAGGTAAGACTGGAAAAGTAATAATAGGAGTTGTTTCAGATAAAGATACTGAAATTTATAAAAGGAGACCTATTATTTCTGAAGAAGATCGAGTTGAAATAATTAAAAATATTAAAAATGTGGATCAAGTTATATTTCCTTGTCCTATGAATGTAACTAAAAAATTTTTGGAAAAATATAATATAGATCTTGTTGTTCATGGTTTTTCTAATAAACATGATTTTGAGAAACAAAAAGAATATTTTATAGAAATAATAGATGCAGGTAAATTTAAATACCAAGAATATTATCAAGGAACAAGTACTTCTGATATAATTAATGTTATTAAATCTCGAGATGATTTGTAAAAAAAATTGATATTACTATTATTTAGGTATATAAAAATAATGCCAGTTAAAAAAAAATCACAAACAAAATCTGATAAATCAACTGCTCAAGATTTGCTTAAAGAATGGACAGAAGCAGCGAATCGTTTAAAACAACTAGAAGAAGAAAAAAAAGTACTATCTAATAAATTAGAAAGTATTACTTCTCAATTAGTCACTATGGATTTTTCAATAGTTGAATCATCAACTGTAGAAGAAGACAATACTACTAAAAATAGTAAGAAATCAACTAAAGGTAAAAGTAAGACAAAAACAACAAAAGCTGATAAAACTAAGGCAGTTAAAGAAACTAAAAGTAAAAAATCATCAGTTAAAAAGTCAACAAAAAAACAAGCTAAAAAACCAGTAATGATTGCAACTGAATCAACAGGTAGTGATACTGATAGTGATACAGATAGTGATTCTGATTAAAAAAACATTGATTTTCTTTTATTTAGATAATATTATATATGAAAGAAAAGTATCACAAGCGAATATCCAAAAGGTTAAAAAAATATTGGGGATTTGATTGCTTAAAAGATAAACAAATAGAAATTATTGAAGCGTTAATGGATAAGAAAGATGTAATTGGATTACTTCCGACCGGTTATGGTAAATCAATGACTTATTTAATTCCACCTTTAATAAAAAAAAAAGCAATGTTTATCATAAGTCCTTTAATATCTTTAATGGAAGATCAAAAAGAAAAATTAAATAATTTAAATATACCTGTGGCTACTCTTCATAGTAATAATAAATATAAACAACAAGATATCTCTGACATTATTGATGGAAAAATTAGAATTATATATATGAGTCCAGAATATTTGATATCAGGAGAAGGATTAAACATAGCCAAAGTTTTAGTTGATGAAAAAAAAATGGGATTTTTAGCAATTGATGAAGGACACTGTATTAGTCAATGGGGTCATGATTTTAGACCACAGTACCATCAACTTTTTAAATTCAGAGAAAAATTTCCAAAAATACCTATTTTAGCAGTAACAGCAACAGCAACTGAAACAGTTGTTAATGATATTATACATGTATTAAAGTTAAAAAAACCTCTTGTAATTAGTGCTAGTTTTGATAGACCAAATCTTTATATTAAATGTATAGATGTAAATAATCTTAATTTGAAATCATTTAGTAAAGTTATTTGTCCAAGTACAAATAAACATAAATTTAATCTTAAAGGAAACTGTCTATTATGTAATAAAAACAAAGATAATTTAGATTATACTAAAGAAGAAATAAATATTATGGAATCACAATTTAAAATACATAAATCACGTAAAAGTAAATTAAAAAAACTAGCTGAAATAGACTACATCAAGCCATATTTAAAAAAATATGAATGTGAAAAAATTATTATATATACTAATAGTAGAAAAGAAACTAGTAAGATTTCAGAAATGATAAATGAATATATGTCTAATAAAAATAAAAATAAAAAAAAATATGCACAGGCATATCATGCAGGTATGAGTAAAAATGTTAGAGAAAAAGCACAGGCAAATTTTAGCAATGGTGACATTAATATAATTGTAACTACAATTGCATTTGGAATGGGGATAGACCAAATAGTAAGATGTGTATTAATATTAGGCACACCTTCATCTGTTGAAGCATATTATCAACAAATAGGAAGAGCTGGAAGAGATGGTAAACAAAGTGAAGTAGTATTATTTTTTCAAATGCAAAAATTAGTTTTACAAAGTAGATTTATTGTTAAAAATGCAACTGATAAATTTTCTGATATAATAAAGTGTAAAAAAAATAATTTATATAAAATGCTTGACTTGTTTAAAACAACAAATTGTAGACGTAAATTTATTTTGAGTTATTTTGGACAAAAACCAAAATTTTTTTGTTGTAATAATTGTGATAATTGTTGTGAAAAAAACTTAATTGATTATACAGATAAAATATATAAAGTAACTGTTACTGGAATAGACATGGACCTAATTTATACTGATGAAGATAAAAGTAAATTTATAGAATCTGGATTATATCATAATAAATTTAATCGACTTACAGAAAGTAATGAATTAACCTTTTGGAAAAAAATGATACGTGTTAATAATATAAGTAAATCCAAAATTCCAAAAAAATTAAGAATTTTAGTTTAATAAAATAAGAAAAAAAATATATTTTGATTTACCAAATGAATTAATAAACTATATATTAACTTTATAAACTGTTAAAATTTTAAATATAATTATTATATCTAAAATTTTTCCTCAAGTATAAACTGGGAACGAAGTTTCAATATAATACATTAGAAATTTTTTTTTACAAAACAAAAAAAAATTGATAATAATTCCTAATCTTAAGATATTAATGTATAATAATTGGTATTATCCAAATTTTCCTTGTTATCAAGGAACAAATTATTTTCCAAATGGATCACCTAATTATAATAATTTTAAAGATCAATCTAAAGTTTCAGTTAGTCCAATTAATATAAATTTAAACATTAATAATTCTAAAGATTTAACAATAAAACAACCTTCACAAACTTATAATACTAATTCGGGTCAAGTAATTGTTCCAGAAATTAATATAAGTATTCATTTTGATAAAACATATAAAAATGAATCTAATTATGAGTCTAAGTTTGAATCTAAAAATGATTCAAAGTATGAATACGGTGGTCCATTACCACAACATAAAAAATTTAGGAAAAATCCTAGAAAACGTAGAGATAATTATAGAAAATCAAATGATAGAAAACATAAATATTATGATAAATCAAAACATTCACCATTGATTCCTCCTGGAGCTAGAATGATTAAGGTTGATCTAAACTCACTAAAAAAAGGAGATAATCCATTAGAAGACTTGTTTAAAAAACTATTTGGACTAGACTTAAATAAAAAAGAAGACAGAAAGCTTGAAGCACCATTAAGTAAAGAACTTAATTTCAATTTAGAAAAAGAATATGAAGAGCTGCCTTTTGAAGTAAAAGATCTAACTGGTTTAATTTCTCTAGCTGATTTATATGATAAAGAAAATCAACATATGTATGGATTTAATATGAAACGTTTATCTATTATTAGAAATAGTTTAATTAGTCTTAATGAAATTATAGGAATGGAACAAGTTAAAACTAATATTGCAAATAAGATAATTACTTATTTACAAGGTTTAGGTGATCTTGATAACATGAATCATGTAGTTATTCAAGCCCCACCAGGTTATGGGAAAACAATGTTAGCTTTTCATCTTAGTGAAATTTTTTATAAATTAGGACTTATTAAACAATTTACAGATGATAAAACTGATAAAAAAGTATATGAACATCCTTTTACAGGAGAAAAAATAGATTTTCCATTTATTGTCGCTAAAAGAAAAGATCTTATTGGAGAATATGTTGGACATACCGCTCCTAAAGTAGAAAAAGCAGTTGAAGATGCACTAGGAGGTGTTCTATTTATAGATGAAGCATATAGTTTGGGTAGTACAGGGAAAGATTCATATTCAGATGAAGCAATTAATACTTTAAATCAACTTCTTTCTGAAAAAGCAGGACAGTTTATTTGTATTATTGCAGGATATAAAGATCAATTAAAAAAATCATTTTTTACTAATCCCGGATTACAACGTAGGTTTAGAACAGTATTTGAAATTAAAAAGTATACTGATAACGAACTTGCTCTTATTTTTCAAAAAATGGTATTAAAAAAAGGTTGGAAATTAAATAATAAAATAATTGAAAATAATCTTGAAACTCTTTCTAAATTTATTAATAAAAATAGAAATATGTTTAAATATTGTGGAGGTGATATGGATACGTATCTTCAAAGTGTAAGAGATGCACATAGTCTTAGGGTATTTGGGTTACATCCTAAGATTAAAAAAACAATAACTGTAAAAGATTTGGAGACTGGTTTTAAGTTATACGAAAAATCTACAGATAGAAATAATGATATTATTTCAGACAGTATTTTAAATAGTTTGTATTGTTAATTAATAGACATACAATTAACTCTTTCTTTAATTTTATTATTAATCATATTATTAAATTCAGTTTCTCTAATCGGATTTTCCTTTGGAATATCTACAAAAGGATTTTTCATTTCAAGATTATACTTTTCATTTATACACATAATATTATTTTTATTTAAATAATATTCTAAAGATAGTCTATAAAAATCTTTTACATTTTCCTCTGAATAAGTTAATGATAATCTAGATAATATTTCTTCAATAGAATATTCTTTTACTTTTTCAAAATTAAAATTTTGATGAAAAATATTAATTAATTTTTCATTTGTTAGAACTTTATTACCATTTAATGTTAATCCTTTGATTGCTAATTTAACTTGACTACTCGAATAATAATATTTATCTAAAAGTTTTTCTTTTAGATTATCTAAAGATAATTTAAATTCATATGTTCCAATATTCTCTAATTCAGGAAATAATTCTATATCAAAGTTATCTTGATTAATATTATCCATATTTTTAAAATATATCTTCATTGTTTCTTTTGAATAATAAATTGTAATTTTAACCATATTATTATCTAAAATTAATTTAGTTGAATCATTGATTTCACAATTATCTTGACTTTTTTCATATGGTTTTAAATTAATAGAATCTTCTACTAGATTAATTTTATTAGATTCAGAAAGTGATTCTAATAATCCAAATTCTTGATAAGTATTTCCTATTTGTTTTATTTTCTTGATTTTATCATCAATCATATCATCTGCATTAAATATTAAATAATTTCCTAATATTAATTCATTAGGAATAAAATTAAATAAGTATATATCATTAATTTTAAAATTTTTTTGATAAATTATTGTATGTTGTTTTGCAATATATTCAAAAGTTTTACTAGTTTGAGTATTAAATATTTTAATTTTATTATAAAGTTTAATTCCGTAAATCATTAGATTAAAAATAAAGTTTTCTTTATATAATTATTATTGAATAATATATATATATATATATTCACTTTGTGAATCTATTTACCATTCTATATTAGGAATATCTTCAGTTCTTGTTTTCATATATTCAAAAAATGGCCAAAATAATATATTTCCATTTTTATCTGTAATTGATTTCTTGAATTTTGTTGTTTTTTCATCGTCTTTTAAGTTATTCAAATGTTTAATTTCATCATTTATTTTTTTAATTTCAACTGTTTTATCTTGAATTTTTTTTTTTTTATTATTTTCAAATAAATGATTTAATTTATCTATATCTAATTTATGTTTTTGTTCTAAAATTACTATACCCTGTTTTAATTTATCATCTAATGGTTGTTTCATATTTTCTAATTTAATTAATTGATTTTTCACATGTAGATTTGCAATTTGTGTTAATTCATCCATATCTACAGAATGATCACCATTACTATCTAATCTATCATATAGTTTTAATATTTTATTAAAGTTATTGTAATCATAATCGTTAGGACATGTTAATTGTGAACTTGCGCTACCCATTAAATATTAAAAAGTATTTTCTTTAAATAGATACAAAAAAATTGATAAGAATAGCAACTATTATTTTTAATGGACTACGAGATACCTCTAGAAATAACTTTTGATAAATATTATTACAAAAGACAAAATACATTACTAGGTTTTATAGATAAAACAGTTGAAGTAATTAATTATAATAACGATCATTTTATTCTTAAAATTAAAGATATTAATCATGTAATGAGAGTTAATGATTTTTCACATATACAATTTTTAATTTTATATCAAGCATATCAAAATTATACTAATAAAAAAAATATAGAAAAATCACAACATATAAAATTAATTAATTTAGAAATTTGTATTAAAATTAAAGGCACTTCCCACTATAATAAATACCCCAAGCTATGTTTTAAAGCAACCTTAAATTCAGATTTAATAGAATTTAATTTAAGCAATCCTTTAATTAAATTATGGTTTGATTTTTATTATAATAACTTTGTAACAAATACTTTTTCTACTAAACCTGTTGATATTGAAAATACAAGTTTTTTACCCGATGCAGATATATACGAAATACAAACAAAAAACAAAAATTTAACTCTTTATAATTATCAAAAAAGAACAATTAAAAAAATGATTGAAATAGAAAATAGAATTTCAAATGAAGGTAATTGTAAAGTTAATCATAATATTAAATTTGGTAGTTGTAATTATGTGGTTAATCCTGTTAATAGTGAAATTAATTCAAATGACATGAACTTGACTATTACAACTCGAGGTGGTATTTTAGCAGATGAGATGGGTTTAGGTAAAACAATAACAACTTTATCTTTAATAAAAGCCAATACAAATAAAGATGATACATATAAGTATATTAAATTTGATAATAGTACAAATAAAATTTTAACAAATTGTAGTTTAATTATTTGTCCTAATCATTTAGCTAAACAATGGACAACTGAAGTAAAAAAAGCTTATCCTTCTTTAAAAGTAATTGTAATTTTAAATAAAATTCATCATAATAAAACTTCATACTATGACTTTGTAAATGCAGATATTATAATTGTAACACAACAGTTTTTGATGAATTTTAAACATTACCCAACTATTGAATATATGCGTGTTACTCCAGCTACATTGAATTTAAGTAGTAGACATAATATAATAAAAAATAAGTTTAATGAATGGAAAAATAAGTTTATTAATGATAAAGATATTTACAATAAAATTCATAATCCTTTATTTGAAGCATTTAAATTTGAAAGAATAATTATTGACGAAGGTCACGAAATTTTTGGAGAAATGGCAAATAAAAACCAGTCATTATCATATTATATTGCAGAATTATTAAATTATTTTGATGGAAAAAATTTTTGGTTTGTTAGTGGTACTCCTTTTTCTAATAATATTGGATTTGTAAATGCAATGAAGTTTATTAAAACTAAAGTTACAATTAATAATATAGAGCATGATTTTGATACTAATTTAACTAATAATTTTAAATTTTTTAATAACGATACTTTAAGAAAAAGACTTTTAGCTAATTGTATGATTAGACATCGTAAAGATGATATAGGTACAGAAATTGAATTACCTGGTTATGATGAAACAATAATCTGGGTTGAACAAACAGATATGGAAAAAAGTCTATATCAGTCTAAAATAGGTAAAACAAGTAGAACTGTTTTACAACAATTATGTTGTCACCCTTTAATAGCAGAATCATTTAATAGATTAATTAAAAATAAAGAAGTTGATCTTGATAGTATGAAGGATACTATTATTTCTCATAATGAATCAATGATAACAATTTATTCTAAAAAATTAGAACAACTTGACCCACATGCACTACAATATCACATGTTAAAAGCATCTTTTAGTAAAAAAGTATCAGAAGCAAGATACTTATTAACAATTATGAAAAAAATGACAAGTAATGAAATCGATAAAGATGAAACATGTAGTATTTGTTTTGATACGTTAGAAGATCCAACTTTAACACCATGTGGGCATTTGTTTTGTAACGAATGTCTTTTAATGTGTTTAAAAGCAAAGCAATCTTGTCCAATGTGTAAAGCAGATCTTAAAGACAAGGCTTTATTAAAAATAAATGGTAAAAAAATTAATAAAGATAAAATAAAAAATCCTTTAATTGAAAAATATGGAGCTAAATTAGGAAAATTAATTTGTGTAATTAGACATTTAACAAATAATAAAGATAATCGAATAATTGTATTTAGTCAATGGGATAATATGTTAAGACTACTTGCTAGAACACTTTCAGAAAATGGTGTTGGAAATTCTATAGTAAAGGGAAATGTTTGGGCTAGAAATAGTGCTATTTCTAAATTTAAGAACGGTGTAAATAAAGTAGGAGATGAAAATAAGGTTATTATGTTATCGTTAAATAACGCTGCATCTGGTACTAATTTAACAGAAGCATCTCATATATTTTTTATAGAACCAATTGATGCAACTAAAAGAGAAATTGAAGCAATTGAAGGACAGGCTATAGGAAGAGCTTGTAGAATTGGACAAAAAAATAAAGTCAATATAGTTCGCATTGTTACTAAAAACACAATTGAAGAAGAAATTTTTAATAAATTATACAAAAATAATACTTTTATCCCAGTTGATAAAGTTATTAATCAACCTATTGAATTTGATATTTAAATAAAAAAATTGAAATTATTCATTTATATAGATTATAATGTCTCAATTTGTTAGAACAAATGAAATATTAGACGAAACGTCTACAATGAAAGAAAAGAGTAATGGTACAGATTCACACGCAGTAATCGATAAAGATAATAAAACTTGTGTTTTTTCTATTGATTATGATGGATGCACATCAGCTATTCTATGTGATCGTACAAAACGTATTATTGCTAAATGTTTTCCAGATAAGAAAGATTATAGCAATATTATTGGTAAACCTCTTAAGAGTTTAATTAATAAGATTGATAAAAAATATAACGAGGTTCTTCTTATGTGTGGATCTGCTCGACAAGATTATGTGACTAATGAATATAACCGATCAACTCAAAAAAAACAATATCTCGCTTATCAAGACTTACATATGGCTGCAAATGAAGGATGTGTCTTTACTGATATGGAAAATTTTATTAAACTAATGAAAGAAGATAAAGAAATGGTTGCAGAATGGAACCTTTGTAAACTTCTTTTTGCTGATAAAAATGAAGATGAAGGAATTTCATGGAAAAATCCATTAAGAAAATTAGTTAAATTAGATACGCTTAAAAATAATTTAATCGAGTATCAAATTAAACGTAATGTTGCTAAATTTGGTACTAATTTTGATTATATATTTATTGATGATCGATCTGATATTTTAAATAGTATTAAAATAATGCTAGAAAGTAGCCCAGATTGGTTACCTAAAAGTGTATCTATTTCATTATATAAGTATGATTATTTTGAACTAGCTACTGAAGAATCTAATAATGCATTTCAATTATTTTCAAAAATTAATTAGTTTAATTTAAAGTATCGATAAAGAGTCTTGAAACTATGAATACACAATACATAACTAACCCAAATTTGAGTAAATCAAAAAATAGTTGTCCTAATTTAAATTTATAAGGTCCTAATTTAAGTACCCATTTTTTCATTGGAGTAAAATCATCTTTATTATCATTATTATAATCTGCCTCCATCATAGGTTGAATTACATTGTCTAAAATACTTGTAATTAAGTTATTAATTTGACTACCAATTACATATGAAACTGCTGTTGCAATTACACCATTTTCTATTAAAAATTTTCTAAAAGTTACAAAATTAAACAAATTTAAACTTTCAGCTTCTATTTCGATTGTATTATCAAACTTATCCATATATATAAGATTATATAAAAATAAAAATATATATATATTTATTAAACAATTATATTTATGTATTTAAAGCTTTTTTATAAACTTTTAAAACACGTTCTCTGGCTTGTCTATGGTCAACAATTGGTTCAGGATAGTTTATTATTTTAATATATTTTAATCTAACTTCTTTTGACTCCCATTTATTTAAATCTTTTATATCTACTTTAATTAATTCAGGTACCCATTTTTTAATATACTTCCCAGATGGATCAAATTTTTTACCTTGTGTCCATGGATTAAATATTCTAAAATAAGGTTGTGCATCTGTTCCACTCCCACTACTCCATTGCCATCCACCATTATTTGAATGACAATCGTAATCAACTAATTTAGTAGCAAAATATTGTTCACCTTCTCTCCAATCTATTAGTAAATGTTTTGTAAGAAAACTGGCTACAATCATTCTACCACGATTATGCATATAACCAGTAGTATTTAATTGATTCATACATGCATCAACAATTGGATAACCTGTTTTACCATCTTGCCATTTTTTAAGATTTTTTTTACTTTTTGACCATTTAATTTTATCATAATCTTCTCTAAAAGATTTACTCTTTTTTTTTATCATTCCATCTAAAACATGAGGAAAATTAAAACTTATATTCATATAAAAATCTCTCCAATGTAATTCATTCAATAGTAAATTATTTTTTCCTAAAGAATTTAAAATAGTATAATATACTTCTCTAATTGATACAACATTAAAATGTAAATAAGCTGATAAAAATGTTGTTTTATATGTTAAGCAATTTCTTTTATCATTATATTTATTCCAATTTTTTATTTTTTTTAATATTTTAATTCCGTTTTTTCGTCCACCCTTTACATTTATATTAGGATTATTTATATACAGAGTTGTTAATTTTTTTAATTTAAAATAAAATTTATTTAATTTTAATTTTTCTTCTTTACCAAAAGTAAATTTTTTAAATTTACTCGGTGTTCTAACTATATGAGTTTTTTCTAAATTTTTTCTAAAAGGTGTAAAAACAGTATATGGCTTTCCACTTTTATTATATGTTGTACTATCTGTTATATTATACATAGGGTAATCTTCATATTTATATAACTCTATTTTATTATTTTTGCACAATTTTTCAATTTGTTTATCTCTTTTAATTGCATAAGGAGAATAATCAATATTAAAACCAATACTATTAATTTTATTATTTTTTAAAATTTCTTTTAAAACAACAATATTATCCCCTTTGAAAAAATATATTTTTGATTTTAATTTTTTAATTTTATGATTAAGTTCTAATAAACTTTCTATCATAAATTGAACACTATTATTTGAAAAATATTTATTTTTTATTTTATCAATTTGTTCTGGAGGGAAAATAAAAATAGGTATAATATTTCCTGTTAAGCTCATCATTTTTATTAAAGTTGTATTATCTATAATTCTAAGATCTCTATGAAAGATAAATATGTTCATTATTATTTATTTATATTTTTTTATTTAAATAAAAAAACATATTATTTATATATGAGTAATAAATCAATTGATATTGAACTTGGAAATAAAAGTAACTCTAATAGTACTGCTGATAATGAAACTGATTTAAAAAGTGAAAATTCAAATGATATTACTACTGATCGTTTTAGTTTAAATAACTTAACTTTTATTAAATCCAATAATCAACTAAGTGAAGAAATAAATCCGAGATATTTAAAATTAGGCGAAGTTTCTACATTTGATAAAGATAGTAAAACTGATAAAATTTTAAATAATATTATAGAAGATAAAGAATCATTCCCGAAAAAATTAGGTTACAAAGAAGTACATGAAATTATTTATAAAACTTTCTTTACTAAACAACATTACTATTCATCTGTATTTGATATTATTTCAAGTTATATTAAGGCTCAAAAAATTCTATATTTACAATCAAGATCTTATAGTGTATTTTTTTTAAATTGTTTAATGTTACCTGCAATATTTTTATCATCATTGGCAAGTGTTTTGTCTTTATCAATCGAAAATTATATTTATGGCGGTGTTATTTTAGCAAGTGTTAATGCATTTAATGCATTTTTACTTTCTGTATTAAATTATTCAAAACTAGATGCGGCGTCTGAAGCTCATAAAACATCAGCTCATCAGTATGACAAACTTCAATCAATGTGTGAATTTACTTCTGGTAAAATTCTTCTTTTACCTGGTACATTAAAATTTGATAATGATTTTATTAATGATGAATCTTTAATGGATCCTAAAGAAAAGTTGGATTTTATAGAACAGAAAATTATTGAAATAAAAGAAACAAATACATTTATAATCCCTGCAGAAGTTGTGAAACGATTACCTAAAACATATCATACTAATATATTTTCTAAAATTAAAGAATTATTAAAAGACGAAATTATTACAATGAATCAAATTAAAGACTATTTGAATGAATTAAGACCATTGGAATATAAAGTTAAATATGAAAATGTTAGACATGATAAAATAGATAGAATGATTCTACAGATTAGAAATAAAATAAATAAACTTATAGGAAAACTTATTGATGAAACTAACGACATATCTAAAATAGAAGATATGTTTCTTGATGAAATTCAATATGTTAATAAATTATCAAGATGCTATCGAATATGTTGTTAGTAAAAAATGATAGAGTATCTCTATACATTCGCGTAACGCGAATCACTTTATAATAATACTACGTAAATTTATAAAAATTGAA
>CESI01012646.1_pt1 | contig 17125 bp, 7 predicted proteins | sample 356301 | NCBI WGS metagenome assembly CESI01 (sample SAMEA2621423, study PRJEB7988) | marine metagenome | biome: marine biome (ENVO:00000447); feature: deep chlorophyll maximum layer (ENVO:xxxxxxxx); material: "saline water (ENVO:00002010), including plankton (ENVO:xxxxxxxx)" | depth 40 m | reverse complement strand
AAATCATCATCAACTAACTTCTTTTTTCATCGCCTGCGGATAAGCACTCTTGGTCACGCCGCCCCTTGGTCGCTCGAGGCGTATCGCGATGTCAGCTTCGTCGGGCTTGCGATCGTGTATTGCTCCGACGGTGGCGCCGCGCGCGTGTCACGGGAATGTGGACCGACGACACCCCGTGAGGGCGCACCCCAAACGAGGTCGATGCCCCGTGGGCACGGCTGCGTCCAGGCGGGACGACGCCGGCGAGACGTCGGGGCTCGGCAGGAGACAGTCCGCTGCTGCCATCGCGACGCTCATCGCCGGCATCGAGGCGTCCAAACAGTCCGTCCACGCGGACCCAGGGTCGGCCCAGGGTGTTCCCGCGGTCACGCACACCGTATTCATCGACGTGGGGCTCTGCGACTCAATCGTGCGCGCCGATCGTGCCCTCGGCAACAAGGGAGGCGTGTGCGTCTCCCCGGAGACCCTCGGGCGGATCACCATCGGTCTATACGGCGACCTAGTACCCAACGTGGTGCGTAACTTCGTGTCGCTGTGCGAGGCACCAACCGGGGAGGGCTACGCGGGTACGGTGTTTCACAGGGTCAAACCCGGGGAGTACGTCCTCGCTGGACAGGCGGGGAGCTACCGGCTCGGGCAGGTCCAGACGCCGAGGTTCGACCCGAACCCGGAGATGCTCTCGTCCACGTCCTTCAAGGAAAGGCACCTACGCCCGGGGACGGTGTCACTCGCGTTGGCGGCGGCGACGGGGGAAGGGGACGGCGGCGCGGGCGGGTTGAGGTCCGCGGGGACCCAGTTCCTCATCACCACGGGGCCCGCGCCCGTGCCTTCTCTGGACGGTGAGAACGTCGTGTTCGGGAGGGTGATCAAGGGTATGGACGTGGTGGCGGGGATCGCGGCGGTTCCCACGTTCAGACCCAGCGGTAACAGCGTCGCGTGGAACCAGGTCGCCGAGTGGCTGCGGGACGAACGAGCCGCAAAGGCGAGAGAGAGCTGGAGCAAACCGACGCAAGCCATCGTCATCACGGACGCTGGGGTACTCACACGACCGGATCCCGCGATGTGAGGGCAGATTGTGATTATGTGAGGGTAGATTAGAGTATCATCAAAGACGCTAAAGTATTCACTTAGCCTTGGCCACTGCGGGAGCCCTGGGGGAGCCGTTATCGTTATCCGAGTCCTCGTCGCCGACGGCTTGGATCATGGCCTCGCTCGCGCTGTGCGGAAGCGGCGCGTTGGGCCTGTGCACGAACCTTCGAATCGTCGTGCGCATGAACCCCGCGAGTGTGTCGGGCTCGTTCTCGTACAGGTGCATCAGACCTCCCGCGGTGGCGCAGAAGAGCGCGAGCTCGGCGTGCGGCACCCGAGGCAGGAGCTTCTTGTCAATCACCGTGCTCGCGAACGAGTCAAACGCTCGGGGCATTAAGTAGAGCGCCAGCTCGGCCCTCCTGCTCTTCTTCTCCAGGAACAAGGACTGCGCCGCGACGATACCGGCGAAGTAGTACATCGCCCTGTGGTCTCGATGGAATAGTCTACGGGACGCACACGCCGTCCCCATGTACAGCGCCACAAAGGCGGAGATGAACGACGTGGACCGGACGGTGGCCGCCGTCGCCTTGAACACGGTGCCGATGGGATCCCTCAGCGCCTTGGCGGCGTTGAGGATGGCGAACGGCACGAGATGGATGGACAGGTAGAAGGGGAAGCACTTGCGGAAGGTGTCCTTGGCGGACATGGCCATGTGCAGGGCGCATCCCGGACAACCCGTGCTCCTGTGCATCAGCTGGCACGGCACGCACCTGACGTCCTCGCCCACCACCGGTCCGAACGCGTCCATCGCCCCCGCCACACTCTGCGCCGCGAGTGCCGGTCGTAGATCAACGTTTTTACCGTTGCACTGGTCCTTTAAAAGCCCGAGGGTCTCCTTGTCAATCGGACCCGCCCTCACGATGAAGTTCCAGAACCCGGCGTCGAGCGTGTCGGGTCGCATGACGTAAGCGTACATGACCTGCGCTGAGGACATGGCGAACAGCAGGACGTCTCCGTGCGACCAGTGCGAACCCCAGAAGTGGAACCGGTTGTTGTTCTTCTGGCTCGCGTACGTACCCTGAGCCAGCCTGGCCATCAGGTAGAGCGCGAACGTTCGGCGTTTCTTTCGTTTGAGGAAGAGCGACGAGAGGCCTCCCAGCGTGCCGGCGACCGCCGCGGCCTTCTTGGGGGAGAAACCGAGGCGATTGCACATGTTGCATCGCACGATGTGGTATCCGCCCGTGAACGAACCCAGGAAGAGCCCGAGTCGCACGGCATCCTCGCGGTAGTGCGTGTGATTCTCGCCAATCAGCTTCTCGAGCTTGAGCACATCCCTCGGACTTTTCCCTCGCATCAGCCCAATGCCGCGCGTGAACACCGCAACGCCCGCTCTGATCATGTATGCGAGCACGAAGGAACGCCAGAAGCTTGCCGCCGCGTGCTCCACACAGGTCGCCCCGACGTGACCGCACGGGCACGTCCCCACCATCTCTGCGCCACCGTGTTTCCTGGGCCTCGATCGCGCGGGGCTCCTTGGGGGGCTCTTCCCGTGGAGTTTACCCAGCGCCGCGACGAGCTCGCGCGACGTGGACTCCAGGCGCCGCTGTGTCTCCTCGAGCTTGGCCCGGAGCTCCTCATCGGCCGCGCCCTTGTCACCGCGACCCATCTCGCCCCCCGTTCCGCTCGGCGCGGAGACGGTCTGTGTCAGAAGCGCTATCCCAAGAAAACAGTTCGGCTGCCAAAGACGAATCTTGGACCATGCTGGACGAAGTTTTCTTGGCCCGATACAAGACGCTTGGCCAGCCGAAAGGCCACTCCTCCTCACGCCACCCGTCCCTATCCGCGCGTATCCACCACTCCCACGATGTCACTAAACACCACGGAGAGGGGCGGAAGCCATCACTACGACGCGCTGACCACCCTCTGCGATTTACCAGCCATGCGCGAAGTTTACACCGTCGAATACGTCTGGTGCGTTTTTACAGCCCTTCCTCTCCCCAGCAGCGCCCTTCTCGTCGATGTACGCGCGTCGCTGATGACCCGATACGACCGCAGGTTAGGAGGTGGATCGAATCTGGATCTGCGCAGCAAGACCCGCACGCTTGAAGGACCGATACGTACGGTAGACGACCTCCCTAACTGGAACTATGACGGCAGCAGCACCAACCAGGCTCCAGGAACCGACTCCGAAGTCATCCTCGTCCCTCGCAAGATATATCGCGACCCCTTCAGGGCGACGGCGGTGGACAAGGACCACGTACTCGACCGCGACAGGAAGAACATGTCCGTTCACAATAGGGCGCTTTACGTCGAGCACCGCTCGCTGGACAAGCCCGCGCTCTCCCCCGTGGCTGAGCCCTCGTTGACCTCCGGGACCCTCCCCGACATACACGACGGGTGTCGCAACCTCCTCGTCATGTGCGATACCTACGAACCCAGTGGTAGACCCATCCCGAGCAACACCCGCGCCGCCGCGAACACCGTCTTCACCCTCCCCGAGGTATCCTGCGAGGAGCCGTGGTTCGGTATCGAGCAGGAGTACACGCTCTTGGACGCGACCTCCCGTTGGCCCCTCGGGTGGCCCAAGGGTGGTTACCCCGGTCCCCAAGGTCCGTACTACTGCGGTATCGGTGCCGATCGGATGTTCGGAAGGAACATCGCGGACGCCCACTACAGGGCGTGCCAATACGCCGGGCTGGCCGTCAGCGGTATCAACGCCGAGGTCATGCCGGGTCAATGGGAGTTTCAAGTTGGACCCTGCGTGGGCATAGACGCCGGCGACCAGCTCTGGATGGCGCGGTACATCCTGCAGCGCGTCTGCGAGTTGACCGGCGACGTCGTGGTCACCTACGATCCCAAGCCCGTGCCGGGTGACTGGAACGGGGCGGGCGCGCACTGCAACTACTCCACCAGGTCCATGCGGGAGAAGCGGCTCGGAGGCATGAACGAGATTGAGCGCGCCATCCTCTTGCTCGAGGACCGCCACGCCGTTCACATCGACGCGTACGGCCCCGGCAACGAGCGAAGGCTCACCGGCCGGCACGAGACCGCCGCCATGGACAAGTTCACGTGGGGTGTCGCCGACAGAGGCGCCAGCGTCAGGGTCGGCAACGAGACGGCCAGCGCCGGAGCGGGCTACCTCGAGGATCGCAGGCCCAGCGCCAACGCCGACCCGTACGCCGTCACCTCGCTCCTCGCGGAGACCACCCTGGCGACATCCTGGCGCGGCGAGCACGATAGCAGCAGCGTGGATGCCCGCAACGTCATGGGCGGTCTCTCCGAGGCTCTCAGGTCCGCCAAGCTGTCGAACGCGGCGTCTTCGCTCGATGACGATGATTCCTCCACCGCGGAGGTTGACCAGAGCTTCAAGTCCAAGTCCAGCCACGCGGGATCCGGCAACATGTACGAGTTCGGGGTGCCCATCACTCCGGAGAAGTCGCCGCCGCCCGTATCGCTGCAGGAGTACCTGACCATACCCTCCGCGAAGAAAACCCCCGCGATGGTGGACAAAAAGGGGCGGGTGCACCGCTCCCCCATCGGCGACGACGGGAGCCTGTGAGGGGCTCCGTGACCTTCATCCAAGGAACAAACGAGTGACGGAGGCTTATCTCTCTGCTGAAATTGAGTGCATCGACGCGTGATTCCAGCAGGGGCTACTTATCACGGTGGTGGTAAGTAGTCAGAAGTGGAATCACACTTACCTGGAATCACGCTTCGGTGCTATTTCTTCAGCAGAGTGATGGGTTTCGATAATGATGACGACACGTTTTACAAATGAACCATGCTACTTGAGAACCACGTCCGCACTCGTGTCGATCTCGTTGTCCGGTTCATCTCCCCCGCCCCTCGAGCCGTGAGCCTGCGCGTCCCACATCTCTTTATATTTGCCACCCCTCGCGAGTAGGTCGTGGTGGCTCCCCTGCTCCACGATCTGACCACCCTCCAGCACGGCGATCTGGTTGCAGTGCATCGCAGTCGACAGCCTGTGCGCGATGAGGATGGTGGTCCTCCCGCTCATGAGTTTGTCCAGGGTGTCCATGATCCCAGCCTCCGTCTTGGTGTCCAGTGCGGACGTGGCCTCGTCCATGAGAACCACCCCGGCACCCTTCAGGAACGCCCTCGCGAGCGCCACCCGCTGCTTCTCCCCTCCGCTCAGCTTCAGACCCCGCTCCCCAACCTTGGTCTGGTACCCGTCCTTCATGGCCATCACCGGGTCGTGAATCGCCGCCGCTCGAGCCGCCTCGTGCACCTGAGCCTCGGTGACCTCACCCTCGCCGCCCTCCTTGCCGTACGCGATGTTGTAGTAGATCGTGTCGTTGAACAGCACCGTGTCCTGGGGCACGACCCCGATCTCCCGGCGCAACGACCTCGCCTGCACCTCGCGGGTGTCCTGGCCCCCAAGCTTCACCGTACCCGACTGCACATCGTACAGGCGATAGAGCAGCCTGAGCACCGTGCTCTTGCCGCTGCCACTCGCACCGACGAGGGCCAGGGAGTTACCCGCGGGAACCTTGAACGAGAGTCCGTCGAGGACATCCGCTCGTCCCGCCGCTTTCCCGCCCCCGTACCCAAAGTTCACGCCTGAGAACTCGACGTCCAAACCCCCGGGCGGGACCACCAGCGGCGGCGCCCCGGGCTTGTCCACGACGTCCGCGGACTGTTCCAGAAGCTTGAATATGGCGGTCATGTCGATGAGTGACTGCGTGGTCTCCCTGTAGACCGTACCGAAGAAGTTGAGGGGAACCGAGAGCTGGAACAGGAGCCCGTTGACCATCACCAAGTCACCCACGGTGAGCTCACCGCGCGCCACTCCGCCCGCGCACAGCAGCATCGCCGCAGAGAGCGACGCCGAGAAGATGGCGTTCTGGCCAAAGTTTAGGGCTGAGAGGGAGGTTTGGGTCTTGATCGCCGCCTTTTCGTATCCCCTCAGGCACTCGTCGAACCTGTTGTTCTCGTGCGCCTCGTTGTTGAAGTACTTGACGGTTTCGTAGTTTAGTAGCGAATCCACGCTCTTGTTTCCAGCCTCGTTGTCCATGCGGTTCATCTCCTTGCGGAACTGGGTGCGCCACTGCGTCACCGCGACGGTGAACGCTCCGTAAGCCCCGATGGTTCCCACCGTGAGCACCGCGAATTCGGGTCCGAGCCTGGTTCCCAGGATGTACGACACCAAAGCAATCTCAAACGCGGTTGGCGCCACGTTGAACACCATCGAGTTCAAGATGAACTGGATACCCCGCGTTCCTCGTTCGATGGTCCGCGTCACCGCCCCCGTCTGCCGTGACATGTGCCACTGCAAGTCCAGGTTGTGCAGGTGGTCAAACACCCGCAGCGCCACGCCCCGAATGGACGCCTGCGCCACCTTGGAGAAGACGGAGTTTTGGAGCTCCTTGCACAAGTTGGCACCCGCCCGGGCCACGCCGTACCCGCCCAGCATCGCCGCGGGGGTGAAACCGATGACCGCCGCGGGGAGAGCCGCGATAGCCTCGGGGCCCGTCGCCGCACCCGCCCCCGCGATCGCCAACGCGTCCACCGCGTACTTGAACATGAACGGCGTGCCCACGTTGAGACACTTTGACGCGACGAGGAGGGAGAGGGCTCCCACGACCCGGGTGCGATGCTCGGGGTTGTCCTTGGGCCAGATGTACGGGAGGAGGGTGCGCAAGATTTTGAGGTCGATGTCCTTCTCCGTATCCGCGACAGCCTGCTTAGCGGCCGCGGCAGCCTTGGGCGAGACCGCGGGGGGCTTGGAGTCCTCCCCGCCCTTCCCAGCAGCGGCGAGGAGCGCGCGGGACTTCGTGGACAGCCGGCGGATGTCCCCGAACCTCGTCGGCGAACGGCACGCGGGGGGGCGCGAGGGACGCCCCTGGGGGTGCAAAACCAGGTGCTCACGCAAGTATGGCCGCGTGGCTCCGCCGTGTGGGGTGGCCCCGGACGACGCGAACCCTCCGAACCCTCGCGTCCATCCCCGCGATGCGCCCTCCACAGCTGTGTCGGATCCAACCAAGCGGGCTCCTGATCGAATGATCCCGCGCGCGTTACCGACGTCGCCCGCCCCCGCCGGTACCGACGCCGCGGGCGCCAAAGCCCGCGACGCCAGCGACCCGACGCGTCGTAGTGCTCGCGACGACGAGGACATCGTGTGGGAACCGTGCCCCGCGGCGTACCTCCGACGCCAAACAGTGTTAACTGTCTCAGGTTTCCCGCTCGCCAGTCAGCCTGCGTGTGCAGTCGGGCTATAACCTGAGAACCTCGGCACCCCACGTCACCACGCGTCACTGTTGGGGCGCGGGGCGTGGGCCGGGCGCTATATTCCGAGATACGTAGCGATGAAAGACCGATTGAAGGCGTTGGAGTTGTTGCGCGCATCGGCGTCGGCGCGGGCGGACGGGGAACCGTCGACCCCGACTTCCGTCATCGTCAGCGCCTCCTCCAAGGGAAATGGGACCGCATCTGCGGGGAAGAAGAAGAAAGGGGCCGACGGGGGCACCCCATCGACCCCGGCGAGCGTCGTATCCACCCCGGGGACATCTCGGGGCACCGGTGGTAAAGGCCGGAAGGGAAAAGGCCGCGCCAGGTTCGCCGAGTTCTGGCCCCGGGAGGTGGTCCGCGAGGGTCTCACGGCGGGGCACCTGCACGAGGGGAAGATCAAGGTCAATCCCCATCGGCGCCAGGAGGCGTACGTGTCCCTGGAGGGTGTCCCGCACGACGTCAAGATCGACGGGTACGACGCGCAGAACAGGGTCATCGACGGTGACACGGTCGTGTTCGCGATCGACCCGATGAACGACTGGCCCGCGCTCGAGGACAAGACCCCGAGGAGGAAGAGGCGCGGGGGCGGCGGCGGCGGCGGGGGGGCGGCGCCCGAGTCACCCGTGTTCCACGCCGAGGCCGGGGCGGGCGGCGGGCTCGGCGAGGACGATGCGGAGGGTGGGGAGGGCGACGCCTACTGGAAGAAGGTGGACGCGGAGGATGACTACGGCGACGACGACCTCGACCTCGAGGATGCGTCTGACGACGATGACATCGTCGCCGGGGTGACGCGCATGGCCGTCGACGGGAGCCTCTATGATTCGGCTGGACCGATCAAACCCCCGAGCATCGCCACGCTCGCCGCGGCGGCGCGACGGGGCGGCGTGGACGGCACCGCGCTCAGACCCACGGGCAGGGTCGTCGCGGTCTCCGAGGTGAGCCCCAGGCGCGAGTCGATCGTCGGGTACGTCGGGTTCGCCGAGGATGAGGACGCCAAGCGCCTGAAGGGGGGCGAGTCCAAGGGGAAGGGGAAAGAGAAGGAGAAGGAGAAAGACAACAAGTACCCGGACAACATCCCCGCGCTGCGTCTGTATCCGACGGACCCTAAACTGCCGTGGATGATCGTGGACATGTCCCCGACGTACCTCCCGGATGCCATCGCGGCGGTTGCTCGGGAGAACGACGGCGCGGGTCTGAGGGGGATGCTGGTGAGCGCGAGGGTCAGTAAGTGGTCCACCTCGTACGTGTGGCCGCACTGCCAGCTGAGGGAATCCCTCGGGATGGCCGGTGAGCTCGAGACGGAGACCGCGGCGCTCATAGCGGAGAACAACATCCTCGGGCTCGAGGATTTCACCGACACCGCGCTGGGGTGCCTCCCCGAGGTTCCGCCCAAGGAGTCGGGGGAAACGTGGGAGGTTCCCGAGTCGGAGCGGGCGGTGAGGAGGGACTTCACGGGCGTGAGGGTGGCGTCCATCGACCCGCCCACCGCGCGTGACCTCGACGATGCGCTCCACGCTGAGATGCGACCGGATGGAACCCTGGTCGTCGGCGTACACATCGCCGACGTGAGCCACTTCATCCCGGCGGACTCCGCCCTGGACGAGGAGGCGCGGCGAAGGGCGACGTCCACGTACCTGGTGCAGAGGGTGATGCCCATGCTCCCGAGGCTCCTGTGCGAGGACCTGTGCTCGCTCAACCCCGGGGTGGAGCGTCTCACGTTCAGCGTGGAGTGGGAGATGACGCCGGATGGGCAAATCATCAGTGAATGGTTCGGCCGCGGGATCATCAAATCATGCGCCAAACTGGACTACGGGGTCGCGCAGAGGGTCATAGAGGCCAGGGACGAGGGTCGAACCGGCGTGGATGAGCTCATGGAGGCGGCGAACGACCGATCGGGCCCCGTCAAGGTTGGCCCCGAGGACGGCGGACCCGGCTCGTGGGACCCGGGGGCGGTTGCGGAGACAATCGGTCTGCTCAACACCGCGGCTCGAGCGATGCGGAAGAGGCGGTTCGACGGTGGCGCGATTCGACTGGACCAGAGCAAGGTTTCGTTCGAGATTGACCCCGACACGGGTAACCCATGCGGAGCCGGCGCGTACGTCATGAGGGAGAGTAACAGCCTGGTGGAGGAGTGGATGCTGATGGCGAACAACACGGTGGCGACTTTCATCGCCGACGCGTTTCCGGACCGGGCCATGCTGCGATGCCACCCGGAGCCGAACGAGCGTAAGATGGGTGAGCTGGAGCGGTTCTCCAGGGAGCAGGGGATCGACATCGACGCCTCGTCGTCCAGGGCCCTCCACCTGTCCCTGCGTCGACTGAAGGAACAGTCGCAGGATGCGTACGAGGTGGCGCAGCTGATGGCGACGCTGCCGATGCAGCTCGCGAAATACTTCTGCACAGGATCCCAGGAGGAACACACGTGGGGACACTACGCGCTGGCCATGGACCGATACACGCACTTCACATCGCCCATCAGGAGGTACCCCGACGTCGTGGTGCACAGGCTGCTCGCGGCGGCGCTGGACGCCGGCTTCAGGGGCCGCGGGAACCTCGCCCCGGATGCGAAGGGTCGCAAACAACCAAAGCGGGCCGACGTCGCCGCCGCCGCCGAGAAGTTCGGAATACCCAAACCCGAGAAGCTCCAGGCGATCGCCGAGCACTGCAACGAGCGCAAACTGGCCGCTAAGAACTGCCAGGACGGGAGCATGCACGCGTACCTCTGCGCCTTTCTCCGCGCGTCGCCGCAGTGCGTCTCGGGGATTGTCCGCGCCGTCGGCAAAAAGTTTCTCTGCGTCTTTGTCCCCGCGTACGGGATGGAGATTAGGGTCCAATTGGACGGGGCTCGTCACGTCAGGGTCACGCAGGAGGACAGTCGCGGGGCCGGTGACGCGCCGGTGTCGGTGACGATCGAGTGGGCGTCCAACGCGGACGCCGGGACGATCGCGGCGGCGACGGATGGGAGCGAGGCGAAGAGCAAGGCTGACCGGAAGAAGGCTATGCGCGACACTCGGGGGGTGCGGGGGCGGTTCCTAAACTCGACCGAGGAGGAGGAGGAGGCGATCCAGGGGTTCGTGGATGATGGAGGGCTCCCAGCGCCCGCGCGCGAGCTCCCGGCGACGATACGTCCGGTGCAACGCGTGTGCCTGCTGCTGGGCGCCCGCTTCCACGAGCGGAGCAAGCCGGAGGTCACCGCTCTGATCCTGATCAAGAACCCGCTGTGGACGGGGGTGTAGAGTCGACGAGAGACGAGTTGTGTTCACGATCAATAAAGTAGCGTATTACAATGACAGGCATCGCACACCAAATAATGATGTCCTAGGGATCCGCGTGGAAACGGGACCCGCGTCGAAGCCGCTGCTCTGTGCCAAAGCCATCCGCTCAAGCCGCAATCAAATGCGGCAGCGAGGCTTTGGTCAGGCGCGTCCGCTAAGCTAGGGTGACGCTGAGGTCCGCGGCTACGTCTATATAACCGCGCGGACACGTTGTATGCCAACATCCAATCCCGGTGGCGCCTGTGTCGCTCACCGTGGGTCGAGAGGCCAGATATGTACAACGATTTGGGTTTTGTTTCGACACCGATTGCGTGTCGCCTGGCTGGAGGCAATGTGCCTCTCTAGCGGCGAATTTCATCGGGGTCGCCGTCGACGATGGATGCGACGTAGTACTTGCGCACGCTGCCGCACTCGAATCCGTTAAAGTTGGATCCGGCGGAGACGGTGTAGGCGCCCATGTGGGGGAAGACGAGCCAGTCGCCGACGTTGACCTCGGGGAGCTGGGTGTTCTCGAGCACCTTGTCGATACCGTCGCAGGTGGGACCAAAGACGGTGGAGGGGAACTTGGTGAGCTGGTGGGTTGGAACTTCGTTGTTGTCATCCTCGTTGGAGTAGATGCCGCGGGGCACGATGCCCGCGAGGTTACCACCCGCGAGCGCCGCCGCGTTGGTGGAGACGGGGAGCATGCGCGCCGTGATGGAGGCGTGGTCGTACATGAGGCAGTTCATCATGCCGTACAACCCATCAGACACAAAGTACTGGTGCGTGTCCCCACCCTTGACCACACTGCCGTCCTCCTCGGAGCGGATGCGGCGGGAGAAGACCATCGTGGCGAGGGTGGTGGTGGCCTCGGCAAAGTACCGCCCGGGCTCGGCGATGACGCGGACGCCCGAGGAGACGGGGAAGAGGCTGTCCAGGGTGGCGTTGACCATGTTGGCAACCTCGGTGAGGGTCACGTCGGACTCCTGGGTGGCCGCCACCTGCCTGACGGAGCCGGAGAAGCCGCCGCCGATGTCGACAACCTTGAGCGGGGGCAGGCCCACGCGCTCGGCGATGTCAAAGGCGAGTCGAGCCCTCTCGAGTGCCTCGCGAAACGCTCTGGGGTTGGTGGCTCCGGATCCCACGTGGAAGGCGACACCCTCGACGTTGACGCCGAGGTGCTTCGCCGCGGTGAGCAGGGGCTCAATCTCCGTGGGCTCGGCGCCGTACTTGTTGCCGAGGACGCACCTGGCGTCCGGGTCATCCGCTCGGAGGCGGAGGAGCACCTTCATGTCGGGGGAGAGCTCGTAAATCTTGTGGAGCTCGGCGACGGAGTCAAAGGTGGTCAGCCCGACGCCGGAGTCGCGCACCCTCGCGAGATGCGCGGGCATCTTGCACGGGTTGGCGTAGATGATGCGGTCGGGGGAGACCCCGAGCGCCGTCACCATGTCAACCTCGGCGGGGGACGCGCAGTCAAAGGAAGAGCCGAGCGCCGCGAGGGTGGCGAGCACCTGCGTGTCGGGGTTGCACTTGACGGCGTAGTGGGGCATCACCCTAGGCATGGTCGCGCGCCAGTACTTCCAGCGGCGCATCACGACGCCGAGGTCGACAACGCAGAAGCGCGCGAGGCGGTCGGTGGCGGGCAACGAGAGCCCGTTCTCGATGATGTCGAGGCAAAAGTTGTCAATCGTCTTCCCGCCCGAGCCGACGACGGGCTTGCAGTGCGCACCGACGAGCGCGTTGACGACGTCGGAGTCGTATTCCCCGAAGGCCCTGGCGAGGGGAAGCGAGGTGGGCAGCGGGGTCCTGAGCGTGGCGATGCCCGCAAACTCAGTCATGTGGTTGCTGAGCGTGGATTGCACGTGCGCGGGCAGGTCCAGGTTGTTCACGCTGGGGCACCTGTTCAGATCAAACGCCGACTCCGCGACGTGCGAGGACACGATGGACGTGGGCCTGACCTCGCGGGCGATGTCGGGAGTATCGAGCAGGGGCCTGAACTTCTTGCGATCCGGCGCATCCTCGTCCGAGTCGGTGCCGGTTTCAAAGCCGGGCTTCGCCGCCTTCGCGTTCACAGCCGGCAGCGCCCTATCAGGCACGGGGTGGTGAACGTCGGGGAGGCGGACGAAGGTGTAGAAGGACACCGCACCGCCCGAGGCGTCAACCTCCTGGTGGGACGCCTGGATGCGGCGGTAGCCCGGGAGGGTGGGCACGCGGCGGATGTTGCACGCGTCGGGGAGCGCCGCGTCGGTTGAGACGGCGAATGAAAACTTGCCAGGCTTGAAGGTGGACGCGACGCGCCTGAGGTAGTCCTCGGGGTCCGCCATGGACACCGGGATGTTACTCCTCTCCACGGAGCAGTAGGAGAAGCCGTCCTCGGGGGTGATGTGGATGGTGGAGTACTCCGCGCCGGAGAGGCCGTTCATGGAGTAGCCGCAGGGCTCAAAGACGTAGGGGTCAATGTCAAACTTGGGGAACAGGTTCGAGATGCCGCAAGCCTTGGTGGTCTGCTGGCAAGACTCGTACGTGTCGTCGCGGAAGAAGTGCTTGGAGTGCGTTCGGTCGAGGTGGGTCATGCACACCTCGAGGGACACGGTGGGATCCGGCTGGTTGGCGCGGTGAACCCCCGCGGGAACGCGCGTCTCAAGCCCCCCGGTGGAGCACTCGCTCCCTTCCGAGTTGTTGCCGTCGAGGGAGGCACCCCCCGAGTTGTCGTCCGCGAGGTACACGTGCCACTGCACACCCTTGGTCTTGGAGCCGAGCACGAAGGCGTTGCCGCCGTCGCCGAGGGCGCCAAAGTGCGTCTCGAGAAAGTCAACCTCCTTGTCAAAGTCACCCTCGAGCGGCTGTTCGTCGGGCCACATGAAGGTGGAGCGGGTGTACTTGGCCCTCCTGGGCTTCATGCCGAGCTTGGCCGCCTCCTCGATGAACATCGGGATCGCCTTGAGGAGCTTGGTGGTGCCGCACGTCTTGAGGACAACCTTGGTCGGGTAGACAAAGAGGGACGACTCGGAGAGGACGTACGCGTCAAAGGCGTCGCAGCTCCTCTTAGAGACGATGAGGCACTCGGCGGCGGTCATGGCATCGTCGAGAGTGTCGCGAGGAAGGGAGCGCAGGCCTGTGGAATGGAACGGAACGGAAAAGGATGGTGAGTTCGCCGTCGCCGTCGAAAACGCGCATCATCATCTGCACTGATTTCATGTTTAGGGTTTATCGAAGCGTGAAAGTCCAAGCGTCGGATTGGAGTTTGAGAGGTGGGAGACGCACCGCGCTGCAACCCTCCGGCGTGGAAGTCGATCTCGATGCGCTTCTCCACGCCCTCGAAGTGGGGGCAGGGAAGCACGTTGCTATCGGTGTTGTTGTTCATGGTCACGTCCTGTGAAGCCATGGCTACTGGAGCTTCGAAAGCCGGCGTCGTGGCGGCAAGTCTCGCTCGATCGAAAGAAAACAGTTGTTCACGCTCTTGACGCGTTCGAGTCAAATCCGGTGTCTGCTCGTGGGTTGTCAGGTCGGTCGTGCTCGAAGCTGCGAGCATCGGGGATGGGAAACGGTCGGTCAGTACATCGCTCGGGTGTGTCGGGAAGTCATTTTCGGGGTCAAGTCGTCCGGAGAGCCACTCACGTCTGCGATGGCGGGTGCTCTCTTGTCTCCTACGTATCCCCAGGGGCGGAGATCGGCAACGTCCTCAAAGGGCGTCCAGGTGGTCTCTACTGCGACGTCGGCGTCGATGGAATGGAAATTGTAACGATTGTCACTACTGTCGCTCTCAATGGACTCTGACATGTTCCTTCAATTCGTTCGGCTGTACTCAGCGGGGCTCGAAGAGCAAGTGTTCGTCGGTTGTCGGCTGTTGCGGGCCGAAGCGGTGTTCGCTTTTTTGCGGCGATGTGAAGTGTTGCCGGCGAAGTGAGTCGCGCGAAGTCTGCGACTAGTGGAACGCGGTGGTGTAGGTCTTCGGTGAAGACTCTGCTGTGTGTGCGTTAGCCTGAGTGCTCAAACGGGGAGCAAACGGGGTTCGTAAGGCAAAGCGCGTGGCTTTCCGTGCGTCTGTTGAAGTGATGTGAGTTCCAAAGACAAGTCGCTTTCCCACCTCTGAACCAAAAACGTGGGCTCCACATGCGACGACGTGTTCTGTCTCGTTTCCCATACGACTGTGGCCAAAAAAAACCAAACCGCGTCGATATCAAAAAGGCCTCGGTGAAAGTTCTTGAGTTATCGACGGTCTAATAAAACGCGTAAATATCTGCGAAACGTCTTTTTGGCGTATCGGCCGAAAAACGGCCGATTGTGGTGTCAACGGCAAACTCGGACGATTCAGTAACCTATGGCGCATACACAGTCGACGCCTCTCGGTCCTATTTGGACCGTATTTCCTCCTGTGTTCGTACGGCACTCAGGTTGAGGGCAAATAATGTCGGCACCAGAGGACGCGGCTTCACAATTTATCGAGGAAGGGCGCGCGCGGGCGCCAGGGGGGCAGGCGACGATGACCGCGGACCAGTCGCCCCCCGCGTTCTCGGAGATGGGGGAGGAAATCGCGAAGGGCTGGGAGTCGCTCCAGGAGGACATGCAGCGGCTGATCATGGACTCTGACCCGACGTCGGAGCCCGGCAGCCCGATGGGGGTAGCCACCCATGACCATCACGACTCGCCCCGGTCGCCCGTGGACGACGGCGACCTCCTGCCGGTCAGCGAGCGTCCCGCGGGCACGAGCGCGGACGGACACGTCGAAGGCTCCGCGAGGGACATAGGGGAGAAGGTCGGGGGCTGGTTCAGGGCGTTCGCGGCGGAAATCGCGGGGGTGTTCGACGACAGGGTGCTCGACGACAAACGGAGGGACCGAGGCGGGACCGCGTCGATGACGGCCGCGGTCGGAAACGTCGATGACGGCCGCGGACACGGGGTGACGTCTGACGATGCGTACACGAGGGAGCGCGGGGGAGCATCGAGCGCGGACGAGGCCGGGGGACCAGTAAGCCGGGGAGGATCCAAGTCGGAGGATCCCGGCGGAGGTTCCACCCCGAGGGTCGGCCCGGGCGCCGGGTTCATACCACTCTTCGCGGAGTCCATCCAGGGCCAGGGCGACGTCGACGGCCGCGATGGGTACTACACGGACGGCGACGATCCGTTCAGGCACTTATTATCCAGCGAATGGGTTCAATCGAACGGGTTCAACCGACTGAACGCGGCCGTCGACGTCAGCGCCCAGTCGACGTCAGCCTCGGCGCTGGAGACGCAGCGGCTGTGGGGCAACCCCGGACGGTTCGTGTCGTTCGAGGACTGCGCGGAGGTTCTCAGGTCCTTGCCCGAGGCGGACGACGCGATGGTGGCGTGCGACGCGGCGGTCGTTCGGTTCAACCGCGAATACCGCACGCCGCATAACTTTTCCCCGGAGGACCGACTCGCGTCGTGGAGGCGCGCGGGGTGCGACCTGTGCCGTTCGCTGATGCGCGCGCTCACCGCGGCCGGCGGTCGGCTGGAGACGTGCGCCGCCAACCAGCGGCACGGGGAGAGCCTGGTGAACGCGGTGGAAGGGTACGTCATGGGCGGTATCCAGAACAAGGTTTTCCACGGGGTGTTGAACACGTACGCCGCCGACGACGCCGAGGCGGCGCGGGCGCTTCGGGCGATCGAGTCCCTGCCCCCCAACGCGCTGGGTTTGCACCCGAGCCACCTTCACGCCGTGGACTCGTTCGCCACGGGGACCATACGCGGCCTGACCAAGATGTCCTGCCCCAAGCACATGGCGACCGCGATCTGCGACGTGGTGCGGCACCTGGCGGCTAACTGCGCCCGGCTCAAGTCGTGGCGCGAGGAGGGTGCCGAGGAGGGTGCCGACACAGCTGTGGGAACCGACGAGCCCGCACCCGCGCCCGGCACTGACGACCTGCTCTCGCTGCTCGTGGTTCTCTTGGCGAAGTGCGGGCTTGCGAGTCCGGTGTCTCTGGCGATGTACGCGGACTCCTTCCACGTTCTTCTCGGGTCACAGCACAGTGGGGAGATTGGGTACGCGCTGGCGAACTTTTACGGGGCGGTGCAGTACGCGCGGTCGGAGCCGATGAGGGATCTGCTGATCGAGTGGGGGATAGCATTAGACGAACAGTAGTGCTAGCTAGTCAACGACGCTAGTTTTTAGAAACCGGTTTGTTACCAACAGAGCCAAAACATTGATAGGGTTACTCCACAACCGAAGGCGCGAGACCGTTCCGGCGTGACTCCTCGGGACGACAACGCTCCATGTCCTTCGTCGTTCGCGCACCGATCGCCGTCGCGCACCGCACCGCCGTCGTTCCACGTCGTACCACCGATCGACCCGCGCGTGCCCACACCGTCGCGATCCGCAAAGCCCGCAAATCTACGATGGCACGCGCTGAGGCCTCGGCGTCCGCCGGTACCGGCGCCGACGTCGTCTTCGCGCTCGACTTCGACGGCGTCGTGTGCGACAGCGAACCCGAGAGCAGCATCAGCGGCTGGAAGCACGGGTTGGACCTGTGGCCCGAGGTGTTCGGCCCGGCCAGCGCCGAACAGGGGCGGGTGCTCGACGGGCTGAAGCGTGTGCGCCCCGTCGTGGAGACCGGGTTCGAGAACACCCTGCT
>CESI01152736.1_pt1 | contig 17172 bp, 14 predicted proteins | sample 356301 | NCBI WGS metagenome assembly CESI01 (sample SAMEA2621423, study PRJEB7988) | marine metagenome | biome: marine biome (ENVO:00000447); feature: deep chlorophyll maximum layer (ENVO:xxxxxxxx); material: "saline water (ENVO:00002010), including plankton (ENVO:xxxxxxxx)" | depth 40 m | reverse complement strand
GCTGCCCAAACGGCCTTTTCTGAAATGAAAAATCGATATAGCCCATTGAGTGATGATCACCTCGATTTACTTTTCCGAGAAGCCAGGAGCCAATACGCCTGGCAGGATAGAGAGGTGAGTGATGAACTGTTACGAACGCTCTATGACCTCACTAAAATGGCATCTACTAGTGTCAATTCATGTCCCGGACGATTTATTTTTCTACGCTCAGAAGAGAGTAAAGCGCGCCTTCGGCCGGCACTAACAGGCAATAATGTTGAGAAAATAATGGGGGCACCAGTTGTTACTATTATTGCGCATGATAATGCTTTTTATGAGCGACTTGATCAACTGGTACCTTATACCGACCTCAAACCGATGTTTGCCGACAAACCGGCGTATTGTGAATCTACGGCGTTTCGAAATGGAACCTTGCAAGGTGCCCAGTTCATGACGGCTGCCCGGGCTTTGGGGCTTGATTGTGGGCCTATGTCAGGGTTTAACAACCAGTTGGTCGATGAGGAGTTCTTTGCGGGCACTGAGGTAGCGTCAAATTTTCTATGCTGTCTTGGTTACGGCGATGCCAGTCGTATATTTCAGAGACTGCCGCGTCTCGATTTCAATCAGGCTTGTGAATTTTTATAGAGTCAATATCTGATAGATGTGGCGTGGTTATCAAAATATATATTCGATTATTGCTTTTTGATGAAAAGATAAATAAATATAAGAGGGCATTTAAAATGCCTCATAAAATTTGCATAGATTATGTAAAATCTCAAAAGACAGCGGGGTAGTTTCGTAAAACGCTATATAAGTTACAAGTGAGTTATGAGCGGAGAAATAGCGATGATAACCCACTGTTTTAATTTAATAAAATACAGTCCTGCTATTGAGTGGGAGTAACCGTCACTGATTAAACAGCAACAAGACGAAATAGTGGCAATTGTGACTTCTGGTAGAAAGACGGGCGCAGACTCAGCCCGACTGTTCAAAGTGCATCCATCAACGGTTACACGTCTTATCGCTCGAAAACTGAACAATTAACTGGTTCGCGAATTAAAACTATAGTCTCAACGTGACCGAAATAGCGCATCAGTTAATCCTTCTTTAATGAACTGAGAGTTAGCGCGTGTTAATCATATGCTCCTCTAATTAAATTGATACCTCTACAATCAGAGCAGGATGGTCGCTTAAGGGACCTTCTTCTGAGACAAATGATTCGTCTTCCCCCACATAAATAACATTAAACTCTAACTCGTCACCTTGCTTGTATAAGATGTAACCCGATACAGACCATTTTTTACTTATTGTTTGTCCCTTTAAAGAATCTGTTAACCTACGCTTTTCCTTAAAATTTTTAAGAGTTTTACGTCTTAAAGATTTTTAGAATTCAGATGAATGTCCCCAGCAATAATCAACGCCGCAGTAGTCGTTCTTTGCTTTACAGCTGAGACAATATGCGCTGGCTGCCTCTCTCTTGTTGATCTATCGGAATCTCTTATACCTGCGTGCATATGCGAATTGACTATAAAAAATCTTTTATTACTTGGCAGAGTTATTTTTATTATCTGCAAACCTTCATGGGAGTTGGAGATTACTTACTCCGGACACTGGCAAAAGATCAAAGGTGCAACGCCAGCGTAGTGTCCGGGTCTGCTCATGAAGTAACTACATTTATACGAAAAATGTTGTATTAAGTTATTAGTCAAGATACTAAAATATCTATGGTATTATATTAGAAATACTATTATAGTATCGGAGATATTATAGTATCAGTAGTATTATAGGTAGACCGCATAGGTTGGCTTGTGTAAGTAAACGTAACGCGGGGCGCGCGGCTAAGGCCTTCGGGTTCCTCTTTTATTTAAATAGTTTTTGGGAGTCGAATCATGTTAAAGAGCAAAAAGAAGCAGTTCGGTCAGGGTATGACCGAGTACATCATTATTGTGGCGCTTATCGCGGTCTCTGCGATCACTGTCTATAACTTGTTTGGTAAAGTTGTGCGCACACAGGTTGGTGGGATGGCTGCTGAACTTGGCGGCGGTGAGGCTTCAGGCACAGCGGCAAAAACGGCCGGAGACAAGTCACTGGAGGAGGCCCTTAAAAACACAGGCCTAAAGGATTTCAAACAGGAAGAGCCTGTAGATGGTTAAGCAGGCAGGCCCTCAGGGTCGGTCAAATTTTTTCTGCGAGACCCATTTTATTGCTGGGATAGGCTAAAGACTAAATACCAATGAAGAACGTCAGCGACAAGCGTAGCCAGCGAGGGCAGGCGATGATTTTTGGCTTGTTGTTCCTGGCTGCTGTGCTTATGGTTCTGTTGTCTTTGTTCAATAAAGGGCAGTTGATCAAAAATCGGGTACAGTTAGAAAATGCCGCCGACGCGACGGTCTATTCGCAGGCCAAGCTGTCGGCACGCAGCCAAAATTTTACGGCCTACACCAACCGCGCCATGATTGCCAATGAGGTCTCCACTGGCCAGATGGTGGCGCTTCTCTCTTGGGCTAATCATTATAAAAATGTCGGTGAATTTGTTCGGCACCCGGTCTATCAGTCTCCTATTTTTCCTCCTGCGCCGATTACATATTCTAACGTTCTAGAGGTGCTCACACTCCCCTATCGGTTTATCGGGACTGCGGTCAGTGCGCCCACCAAAGTGATGGTCGAAAAATGGCCGACAGTAGTGTCAACATTTAACAGTAGTTTAGGCGTATTTCAGCAGGTGTTTGGGCTTGCTACGCTTGCAGCGCAATTTGAAATGAATATTAATATTGTCGAGGGGCACCAAATTGGTGACCAGGATAATAAAATGTATACGCCACCCTTAGGGTGGTACTTCATGATGCAGAATTACCTTCTTACCTATCGCGGCGAGAATTATTCTGAGGTGGCGCCAGCGCTAACATCGGCATTAAGTCTTTTCAACTCGCCCGATGTCAGCGCGGGCTTAGTCGGAGATTTCCTAGGTGGGCAGTCAAGCCAATTGGAAAATTTCATTAATACCAACACGCCTAATATGAGAGGTAAGGGATCTAACGGCAACGATGCCGTCGCTTCCTATGAGCGTTACGCGGCGATCGTTAATAATAATCGGGATCCGTTTACCAAAGACCGCCATTGGGCTTTAGAAAAAGATTTCACGGTACCCTTCCCGACTATACCTATTATATTTTTTCCAGGCAGGATGGAAATTGATTTCGAAGTAATGATGAGGTTTGGTGTCGTAAATGATGGTGGCGCGGCTTACGTTACAAAGAGTGCCATGGACAAGAATAGAGATATTGACGGTCTAGGCTGGTCTGGAATGGATATGACGTCCCTATTCTTAAACATCGAGGTCGATGTAAGAATGGAGCTTATAATTTGGAACCCGTTTGGGGATGACTTTAGGGAAGTACTAATTAATAGAACCGTTCCTCTTCCTCCATTGGGGACCCCCATCGCGGGGGCTGCACATCAGCTGGTAAGTAAAAATCGCCATGCCAAGCTAACGTTATTTGACGGTTGGGGGTCTTTTGGGGAAACAGATGGCGTCTATGGAGGGGATCCCGATGATAAATGGAACGATGGTCCATTGGAAGCCCGACACTTTGCGACGGTGAAATGGGCACTGGTTGCGCCGGCAGGGGGAGTATTTGGTGCGAACTTGGCCCGTGATGTCACCGATTCTTATGGTGGCCCGCCTGGGTTTTATTCCCTTGGTGAGCATTTTCAGGAAAGGGGCGTCGGTTATGAGTTTACCGTAGCTTTGGCTAAGCATCTCGATGACATTCCTACAGCAGACCACTCGGGAAGCTTCAATATTGGTGGCGCTCGCGATGAAAAAGATTGGGATGAGGCTGGTGATGCCATCAAATATACCCGATTTGAGACTACTACTAGGTCCCGAGCAGAAGGCCGTGGCTTCGATGCGGCCTATCAGAGACTCGTTTGGGACAGTGATAGGCCTATGATGACCGTCAGTGCTGCCGAGGTCTACTTTGCCAATCCGATGCAATTTAATGCCGATGGCAGCGATGAGTCGGCAAGTCTATTCAGTCCATTTTGGGATGCTCGGTTACGTGAACCCAGCGATATTTCACTGTTTTTGGCTACGGGTGAAGTGGATTGGCAGATTTTATTCGGTACAGTTCCGAGAGATTCAATAGGCATCGTTAACTGGTTGTTAACCAGTGTTGCAGATGCTGTTGTTGACGAGGGTATTGGCTATGTAAAAGATCAGCTCGTTTCTCCCTTGGATATACTGTTGGCGCCTCCCATAACCGATGTTGGTAATGCTACTAAACGCTACGTGGGTGATGTAACTAGTACGATTACATCTGAGTTGGGGGATCTTTGATGGTGTTCGGTAGACAGCCTGTGGGACATTACGGATCCAGTGGTCAGGCGATGGTTGAGTTCTCTGTAACCGTTGCATTCATTTTCCTGGCTATGTTTGTGTTCGTGCCCACTTTGGGCAAGCTTATGGATCTGCAGTTTCAGAATCTGATGGCTTCCCGTTATATAGCTTGGGAGAGAACAGTCTGGTTTGATCAGATCAACGACGACAACAGAGATGACTTTGTGATTAGCAGTAACCAGTTTGAAAGTGTCGCGGTTCGTAATGATGACGAAATCATGAATAGTGCCGAAAGTCGTTTTTTTTATGATCATGGACGACTGTTGCCGATTATGCTGAATCAGGCCGACGTCGAAACTCCGAGTGGACTGACAAGCCCGATATGGACCTATGTGCAAAGTAAGCGGCCGATGTACAGTGGTTCAACATTAAGGTCCTTCGATGCCCAGCGCACGCCAAGTATCGCCTATGAGATTGGCAATGCGCTGGCAACCGGCGTTAAGGGGATTAAAGAACCCATTGATTGGTTGCTTGCCGCACTCGGTAATGATAACGAGGATATCTTTGAGTTTCCTCTCGTGACCAGTAAAAATTATTACACTCCAATTTTAGCGACGACGCTCAACGTAGGCAATGCTCACGGGCAAGGGACATCAGTCTGGGATCGATCAGATGGCTCAGCAGGCTTTTCACCAGGCATAGAAAGCGCTTTTTTCAAACGAGATGGGGCGCGCGAATGGAATACTTTTGAATCGCGTTCTGCCATCCTCGCTGACGGTTGGAATGCGCAGAGTATTGCGCATTACAAGGATCGGGCTGATGACTATGTGCCCTCGACTCTGTTCCGGAATCCCGTTTTAGACGCATTTATTGCGGTGGCGGCGGTTATAGAAGATCCAGAACATTTCGGCGAGGAGAGCGCCATTATAAAGTTCGGCTTTGGCGAGGTTGGCGTAGAACCGATGCCGAGCGTGGGTGGTCAGCCGAGCCCCGTAAGCTGCGACGACGGCTTTTGTAGTTTTGAAGGCGGAGGCTGATGAGCGTCATTTATAGTCTATGGCGGCGTTTAGTTGCCACCTTTCTTTTAGCCTGTGCACCCATGAGTCAGGCTAACTGCGATTTTAGCGATTTCCCTACGATGTGGGGTATGAAACTGCATTCGGTGATTGATAGCTCCCAATACAACAACCGACCAATCATGGTTAAAGGCTTTACTGTTGATTCTGAGTTTGAAGAGGTCATTAATTTCTACCATCGTAAATGGAAGGGTCGTTTTGATGACTCCACTTTTGGCCCCTGGTATCAGGTGACGACCCTGATAGAGAGCTGCATGATGACAGTTCAGGTTGCCAGCATGAATGACAGCTCTCAGGGACGTCTGGTCATTAGTAATGTCCCCACTGCTGGCCCTAACGAAAACATAGGCGCTGGCCTTATTGTGCCTTCAGATGCAGTTGTTGTTTCGGACCTAGTCACACAAGAAGGCCCCAAAAAGGGCCGTGTATCCGTTTTGGCTACTTTCGACTCGACCGCGGAAGTGGCTTCTTTTTACCGTTCGGCCATGACTTCTGCGGGCTGGTCAATTGATCATTCGTTTGCCGAGGATAGTGCGCATGTATTGGTGTTCCGCAATGGCTTAAACATCATGAATGTATTGATCATGCCAGCGTCTGGAGGAACTCAGATCCTTATTAATGAAGAGACTGTCCGCTGATGAATAAGTGTGCAGGGCAAACTATGGTTGAGTATTTAGTGGTGGTGTCGGCTCTGGTGTCCACTATGTTCTGGGGGGCTAACGCTACCTGCCCAAACCCCAGTGGCGATTTGCAATATACCAATTGCATACAGAATCTGTTAACCACAATGCATAATAAGTATGAAGGTTACAGTAATTCTATGACCGCCGTACATCGCTATGGAGAGCCAAAAGGTGATGTATTTGTTTCTCAGTGGGTGGAGCCTTCCAGCGATAGTTCTGGTTCTGGTTCTGGTTCTGGTTCCGGCGGTAATTTCATCCCCGTTCCTGCAGGGTTGGTTCCATTAATTCGGTCCTCGCTGTTAGTTAGTGGGGATGGAGCACAAACCTATGGAACGCTACTCGGTGACTCTGTACTTGATGCAAATGGTCAGCTTGTAGGCACTTACGACCCAAATACAGGCGAACTATTATCAACTTCTGGTGATGTGGTCCCGGTAAGCACGTTAAATGTAATTGTCGATAGCGAGGGCAATATCGCGCCCCTTAAAGCCGTTGTTAATGGTGACGGTGCCGTTTTGGGCTTCGGCTACCAAAATGAATCAACGGGTAATTTCCATAATTCTCTAACGCTCGGTGTTACAAGTATAGAAGGGTTTCGCACGGTCGACACATTCAGTGTTGTCGATGTCGATGGAAATCTTACCAATGGTGCAATTGTAGGTAATAAATATTACAAATCTACTGTGACTGCTTCCGTGGATGGGAATACTGTCGTGACGCCCCAAGGAGAGGTAATTAACTTTCTTGGTGAGCCTTTGGATTGCGCGGTCTTGATAGATTCAACTTCGTTTGGCCCGATGCCCCCACTGCAAAGCGTTGATGACTTCTCAGATAGCAGCCTCAGGCAGTGGTACGACGGTATCAGTCCTCAGGCCCCCGATGGTAATCCCCGCGCTAATCGTAAGGGGTCTTTGGATCCATCTCAGAATGTTCCCTGCCCAGCCGACAGCCGGCAGGTGCCGGCGAAAAGTATATTTGATTTTGTAAACAACTAACGATAGGTCTTTAGGAGATTAACAGTGAAACAACTTTCAGGTGCCACCTTATTTGTTGTGGCAATTATTTGCGGTCTGATCGCGGCAGGTCTAACAGTATTCTATATGGAGCAGATCGAGAGCAAGTATCGGCAAGCGGGTCAACCTCCCAAGCTCCAGACCCAGAGCGTGGTGATGGTCCGCAAAAATATGCTCAAAGGCGAGAAGATTCGAGAGGCTGATATAGGCGCATTGGCAATCCCTGTAGAGTATCTTCCCTCCAATGTAGTGCTAGCTGCAGATTATAAAAAAGCGATTAATCGCACTCTTATGCTCCCAGTAGAGGGCGGAAGACCCATGACATGGGATCTTCTAACTGGTGTCGATACGGACACGTTTTCTGACGTTATTGAGCTTGGGCGAAGAGCCAAATCAATCAAGATAAAGAAGATCGATTCCTTTGATGGCTTGCTGAGACCAGGAGACACTATTGACATCATGGGCAATTTTGACATGGCAGACCTCGGCATGCCGATATCGAGTGGCACTAACGGGTCGAGTACTGTTGTGATGCCAGTGCTTGAGCGGGTCGAGGTGCTGGAAGCTGCTCGTGTAGACATAAACGGTACTCGCTATGAAGTGAAGCCTAATAAGAATTCCGCTGATGGCATTAATCTTGATTTTACATTGATTACTTTGAATTTGAGTCCCCGCCAAGTTGCGCGTGTTGAAATGGCCAATATCACCGGCCAAATCTATGCCGTTCTGCGCAATACCTTAGATACGAGCACAGCCAATTATGAATATCTAGGTGTTGAGCTCCTAAGGGAAGCTGCTGCCGCTGAGTTAATCGATATTGTTTTGGATGCCAATGGCAATCCTCTCGGTCGCGTTATTGGCGACAACGTAGTTGATAGCAAAGGTAAAATTATTGGAAAAATCGTAGATGGTCAGGCGGTGGGGTTAGATGGAAAGCCGTTGGGCCGTATTGTAGAAAATGTCAGTCCTGACGACGCTATCAACCGGGTGGATCAAATCGCCGATGTGGTTAGAGACAAAGATGGCAATATTCTTGGCACTGTATCTAAAGTGGTTCGGGATGCGGATGGCAATGTTATTGGCCGAGTGGTAAACGGCAAGGTTGTAGATGCCAATGGTAATGAGGTGGGCCGACCGGCAGAAATAGTCCGCGATGCTGATGGCAATGTAATTGGTCGTGTTGTAGATGGGAAAATTGTGGATGATAACGGCAGAGTTATCGGAGAGGTTGGCGCCGATGGTGTCGCACGCAGCGTGAACGGCGAGGCTATGGGTTCCATTGAGACTGCGATGATGGGATCAAATGGTCGGGTGCTTGGAACGATAGAAGAGGTTGTGCTAGACAAAGCAGGTAATGTCATAGGTACCATGAAAGATGGGAAACCTATGGGAGCCAATGGTCAAGCTCTAGGTACTATTGAGCGTGGCGTTGCGCTTGATAAAGATGGCAGGGCGGTTGATATTAATAATTCGAGGGCAGCTTCGGGTGACTCGCGCCGCGGCAAAGTGGTTCGGGATTCTAATGGCAATGTAGTTGGTCGAGTCGTCAATGGTCAGGTGGTAGACAGCAGTGGCAGAGTTGTAGGCAAGATTGGAAAAAATGGCACTGCGGTGGGCATAGATGGCAAGTCTCTAGGCACGGTAGAAGAGGTCATTGTTGACCGAAATGGCAATGTAGTAGCGCGTGAGCAGCGTGTGGTTCGTGATGCCGATGGCAATATTGTGGGCAGGGTTGTCGATGGTAAGGTTTTAGATTCCAGTGGTAATGTAGTGGGCGTCGTCGATGCTGACGGTGTTGCTCGCAGCTCAGATGGCGCCAAGCTAGGTTCTGTTGGAACCGTAATGGTGGACAAAGACGGCAACATAACAGCCACGGTTTCTGAAGTAGTCAAAGACGCTAAGGGTAATGTGATTGGACGTGTAATTGATGGCCAAGTTGTCGATGCTAATGGCAATGTTGTTGGTCAAATTGTTAATGGCCAAGCGGTTGGCAGCAACGGCAATGTTATCGGTGAACTAGAAAAAGTAGTGGTTGGAGAAAATGGCCGCGAACTACAGTCATCCACCGAGGTGGTTCGCGATGCTGAAGGCAATATTATAGGGACATTGATTAATGGCGAGGTCGTTGATAAAGCAGGTAATGTAATTGGTCGATCGGTAAATGGTCAGATTTTGGATGGCAATGGAAATGTCCTGTATGACAATGTTGCTGTGACATCGGAAGCCACCAACGCGGTCGCAGCCGAGCTTCGCTCTGTATCTCTCGATCGTGGCATTCCTAAAATTCGAATGGTTGACTTTATCCCAGGCGGCTCGGCCAAAGACGGCATTACCCCGGTAATCAAGGTGAGGGTCGAGTAGATGAATCTATTTTTTATACAAAAAATTAGGCTTTATGCCAAGCAGCGTAACGCTTTGTCTCTTCATTTTGTAGGCTCTCTAGATCGAGGATATTTTATGCCACAGTTTTTACTCTCTGGGCTGTTAGTACTGCTATCAGTTTTTTTATCTAGCTCATTGTTTGCAGGTCCGACCAAGGTGCTAAACGATTCAATAATGCTCTTCTCTGGGGAGTCTAAGGTACTGCAGGCTGCTGATGTTTCGCGGCTGTCCGTGGGCAATTCAGACATCATATCTTCAACACTGCTAAAGAATGGTGAAATCGTTTTGATCGCAGAAAAGGCCGGGGAGACCAATATGCAGTTCTGGTTTTCGGATGGACACCGTGAAACCGTATCCGTGAGAGTGGTGGAAAGTAATGGCCTGTCGCGCGAGTCTCGCCAGGTTAAACAGCTGCTGAAAAATATTCCTGGGGTTGACGTCAGTACTGTGGACCAGCGAATAGTGGTTGATGGCAATATCGAAGCTCGTGACTTGGAACGAATCAACAAGCTGAAAGAAACCTATCCGCAAATGTTAATTTTGGCGCGAGAAATTACAGATTATGAACAGAAGATGATTTACTTTGATGTTCAGGTCGTAGAGGTCAATCGCGATACGACTGAGGAGTATGGCATTAACTGGACCAAGAGTTTTGAAGGTCCTTTCCTTCAATATGCAAATACGTGGACAAATAGTTTTCCCAAGTCTCCGGACGAGGAGCGGTTTGACGGAGAGTATACTAACTTTGGTATTGGTGCCTCGCTGCTCTCTGTGGTTAACATGCTTGAACAGACAGGTTCGGCTATTACCTTGGCTGAGCCTCGTCTCAGCTCGCGCAGTGGCGGTACGGCAGCATTAACCGTGGGTGGTGAAGTGCCTGTCGTGACAAGCTCTATTGGTGGTCAGTCAGTCACCTATAAAGATTACGGAATTATGCTCGGCATAGAGCCGACGCTTGATATCTATAACAATGTTATAGCTCGCGTTTCTGTGTCAGTTAGCCAGCTCGACCTGGCTAACGCAGTTGATGGCCAGCCCGCCTTTAAAAAGCGTTTTACCGAGAATGACGTCGTACTCAAGCCGGGCGAAACACTCGCCCTATCAGGGTTAATCACTCGCGAAGAGCAAGTTGCGTATAGCGGCCTCAAGTGGTTATCGGATATCCCTATATTGGGTAAATTATTTGGGTCAAAGAGCTTTATTGAAGGCGAGACCGAGCTTATCATTTTAGTCACACCAACGGTGATCGAGGACCTATCTAAAGGCATGAATGACCGGCTGGTTAAACGATCAAAAGAGATGGTGTCAGACTTTAATAAAGCATCAGATGCACTCAAAGAATGAGAACCTGGAGCGGGAAGCATAGTGTTTGAAATAACTGTAGAACGTAGTGATGGTAGTGATCCGGCAACCGTTCGCTGTGCACTGGAGAGCTGTGAGCTAGGGAAGTCTAGAGATAGTATCTTCCCCATGCGAGGCTGGAAGGTGGCGCCGAGACATGTGTTGCTAGAAAAAAACCTTGCCGGTATTTTTATTAAAGATATCAGTCGCGGTTTTGGGATTACTGTTAACCGGACACCTTGTGACCAGTTTGGTCCCATGCAAGAATCGGACGTGATCGAGTTTGGTGCTTACAAAGTCAAAGTTCGCTTGGCCGAGGTAGAGGGCGAGCTTCAAGCTACTGATTTCCAGACTCAGGCTGAGAATATTGGTACCTCGGGTGAGGTAAATATTGTTGCTAAAAAGTCTTCCGGCTTTGATCGCTCCGGCTACATGGAGTGGACAAAATTCATACATAAAGAGTTAATGAAGCAGCTGGATCTGCGTCGCTTGCACCTTGATGAATTGACGCCGGATCAGGTGCGCGATCAACTATCTGGGCTGCTTGAAAAGATCATTGTTGGAATCAAGGGTGAACTCCCCGGTACAATTGACAGCACCAAGCTATTAAAAATTGTGCTTGATGAAACTGTAGGTCTTGGTGCTCTTGAAGAACTTCTGGCCGATAAAGGTGTGACTGAGATAATGGTCAATTGCCATGACGATATCTATGTTGAGCGGGCAGGGCGACTGGAAAAGAGTGAAGTTACTTTCAGCAGTCCCGATGCTGTTATGTCGACTATCGAACGCATTGTGTCTCCATTGGGACGGCGCATCGATGAAAGTTCACCGATGGTGGATGCGCGACTTCAGGATGGCTCAAGAGTGAATGCGGTTATCCCTCCTCTGGCACTGCGTGGACCATGTATCACTATTCGAAAGTTCCCTGAGCACAAGCTGGTTGATAAAGATTTGCTCCGGTTTGGCACTCTCAATGAGGCGATGGTTGACTTTACACGCATCTGCGTCGAGCAGAGAATGAATATTGTTGTTTCAGGGGGCACGGGCTCCGGTAAAACCACTTTGCTGAACATCCTGTCAAATTATATTCCATTGGATGAGCGAGTCATCACCGTTGAGGATGCGGCGGAATTAAAACTGGTCCAGCCTCACGTTATTGCCCTTGAGGCAAGACCTGCAAATATGGAAGGAAAGGGGCAGGTCACTATTAGAGAATTGGTTAAAAACTGCTTACGTATGAGACCAGATCGAATTGTAGTGGGCGAGTGCCGAGGCGGTGAGGCTTTGGATATGTTGCAGGCTATGAACACAGGTCATGATGGGTCGTTGACCACAGGGCATGCTAATACCCCCAGGGATATGCTGCGGAGACTAGAAGTGATGGTCCTTATGGCTGGTATGGATCTTCCCGTCATGGCCATTCGTGAGCAGGTAGCGTCTGCGGTCGATATTATTATTCAACAAAACCGTTTTAGTGATGGCTCTCGCCGGATTACCAGTATTACTGAAGTCACGGGCATGGAGGGGGATATGGTGCAGCTGTCCGAGATATTCCGCTATCAGCGTAAGGGGTTTGACAGTGATGGCAAGATCATAGGGGAATTTCAGGCGACTGGTTTGGTGCCTAAATTTTATGAAATCTTGAAAGAGCAAGGAGTCGATATTGATATGGGGATTTTTAGATGACCCAAAATATAATGATCATTGTCGCACTTGGATTGACTGTGATATTTGTGTTCATTGGGGTTGCGGCGTTGACTGCGGCTTCAGCTAATAGTCTTCAAACCTTCGCCAAAATCTATAAAGATAGATTTACCGAGACTGCAGATATTGCCGCGTCAGATATGTTTTTGACCATGAACCCAGTCGTACTGTTTTCTCTCAATATGCTGGCACTGATACTTATACCTACATTAGTACATTCTGTCTTTGACATTTGGGTTCTAACGGCTGGCGTGGGCGTCATTCTTCTGGTTATGCCTGGATTTTTTTGGTCCCGAATGCGACAAAAACGTCTGGATAAACTGGAAGGCCAATTGCCAGATGCCTTTCTAATGATTTCTAGTGGTCTGCAATCAGGTGCCAGCTTCACTATGGCTTTGGAGGATATGGTACGTCAGGCACCAGCTCCTCTTGGGCAGGAGTTTGGTCTGTTAGTCAAGCGTATGCGACTGGGCGTGCCAATGGAAGACGGCTTGATTGAACTTGAGAAACGTATTCCTTTGGCCAGTTTTGTGATGGCCAGTTCTGCTATTCGTATTAGTCGTGAAGTGGGGGGGAATCTTGTAGAGACCATCAATAATATGGCGCGCACTCTGCGCCGAAAACACGAGATGGAGGGAAAAATTGATAGCTTGACTGCCCAGGGTCGCGCTCAGGGCCGCTTTATGACTGGGTTACCAATATTAGTGGGGATTGCCCTTAGTTTTCTTGAACCTGAGGCCATGCAACAACTTTATACCACGCGCAACGGTCTGCTTATTCTGGCAGGTATGATCGTGATGCAGATAATGGGTTTTGTATTTATACGTAAACTGACGTCTATAGACAGTTGATTAGACTAACAGCAACAGAGATTTGATATGGAAAATATAATTGTTGGCTCAGCCGGGTTCACTGCAGGGGCCGCAGTAACTGCCCTGATACTTGCTATGTCCAGGGTCGCCTATATGCTTGATGGTGAGAACCGTACGGGCATGGACTCCCCTCCTGGTTTTATGACGTTGGTGTGGCCATTAATTAAATTAATTGATTTTTTTGTGGCGGCTAATCTGCCAAGTAAAATAATAGAAAATGTTGATAGCAAGTTACAAAAAAACGGAGTCAGTTTTGCTGTGACCCCTGGAGAATTCATTTCCTCAATTATTGTGTTTTTAATGTTGTTTCCGGCTTTAGGCTGGATTGCGATGTCCAGTTCGGGCAGTCCTGATGCAACAGTGCTGGTTTTGTTAGCCTTGGTGGGGGCTGTTCTCCCACAGTTATGGATGCGTGATACAAGAACCAAGCGTAATTTTGAGTTGGTGCGCAATCTGCCTGTATATCTAGAGTATCTGAGTATGTGTGTCGATGCTGGGCTTAATTTTGCCGGTGCTCTAAAACAGTCTGTTGATAAGGGGCCAAAAGGAGCAATGCGCAATGAGTTTCGCATTGTGTTGCGAGATATTAATTCGGGCGAGACCCGTGCGGATGCCCTGACCAGGTTAGAGAAGCGGGTGGACCTTAGTGATATCTCTATTTTTGTACGTGCCGTAATTCAAGCTGAACGAATGGGCTCTAGCATGAAAGATACATTGGTGATTCAGGCTGAACAGCGTTTGACAGAGCGGTTTCAGCGGGCTGAAAAAATGGCAATGGAAGCACCGGTTAAGCTAGTAGTGCCTCTGGTTATTTTTATTTTCCCGCTGACATTTGTTATTTTGCTTTTCCCCATCGTGGTTAGATTTATGGCACAGGGTACCTTTTAAAGGACTCGTTATGAGGATGTCGACTATTCATATTTATCGTGGCCCTGAGCAAACATCGGTTTGCACAGTGGATCAGGTTCAACGAACCGAAACCATGTTCGAGAGAATACGTGGTCTTCTAGGGTCAGCAGTATTAAAGCCAAATACAGGACTTTGGATTAGTAGCTGCAATTCGATTCATAGCTTTTTTATGAGCTTTAGTATCGACGTTCTGTATCTGGATAAAAATAATACTGTAGTACGCGTCATTGAAGATATGCAGCCGTGGCGCGTCAATGCATGCTGGCCAGCCCGGTCAGTGATTGAGTTTAGACAGGGGCAGGTGGCTGCGCTCGGCATTCAAACAGGAGATACCGTCAATTGTATAATATAGCTAAAACTGTCAGTAGGTTTGCCTTGCCGGCTTTGCTGCTCATTTTGTCTGGTTGCAGCACGACAGGGGCAGAGACTTTTAAGGTATTAGATCTTAATAGGCTCGCAGATCAGGCTTATAGAGAAGAGCGCTGTGATGAAGCCATTACACTATACAGGCGTCTAGCAAAGCAGTTGCCCAGAAATACCGTGAGTTTTCTGCGTATTGGAAATTGTCATGCGCGCAATCTCCGCCAGAATGATGCAATAGAGGCTTACAGAAACGCGTTAGCCAGAGACCCCTATTATAGCAAGGCATGGTATAACCTAGGCCTAATTCAGGCTCAGATGTTAGGGCAAACTATGGCGGGAATGGGCAGTTATCTTGACCCCGCCGATAGTTCGATGGACGGACTGCGGGCGCTATCTCAAATGGTGTCAGATGCATTTTCCATTACCGTTAATTCTGAGTTGCAGCAAAGTCCCAATCAACCGAAAGACGCCCCCGGTGAGGCGGATATGAATTTTGATGAAGAAGCGTCTGTTACTAATGAGTGACAGGCCCGATAGCCGTCAGCGCGGCACGGCAATGACAGAATTCGTTATCGTCATTCCGGTACTCATTTTACTGATCTTTGGCACCATTCAAATTGGCCTGATATATTCCGCTAAGGTAACATTAAACTATGCGACATTTCAGTCTGCTCGGCTGGGTGCTACAAATAATGCAACATATAGTGCTTTGCGTCGCGGCCTTATTCGAGGTCTTGCTCCTCTATACACAACATCCACTGATCTCGACGGTATTAAAATCGATGTTGCTCAGGGTGTTAATAGCAACGCCACACGTCGTGATGCGAAAAGTGAAGTTGATAGTTACACGAAAATCATTAGGTTGAGCCCCACATCAGATGCGTTCGCCAGTTACTCTTATAATCAAAATGCAGATGGGACGGTTCAAATACCCAATGATAACCTGATGTTTCGCCCCAGCAATGACGACTTTGACGGAGCTAATCTTCAGGATGCAAACTTACTGAAAATTCGTGTGCAATATTGCTACAAGCTTATGGTGCCCATTGTCAACCGCATTCTTGCCAGTTTGAGTGAGATAGGTGATAGCGCGAATGTCGGTGACTCTCGATTTGCAGATCAAAATCGTGGAGCAGCCGATCAAGCGGCATCAAGGTATAACCAATTAGCTTCCTATGACCAGCTATGCGGTGGCCGCGGTGGTGCAAATGATCGGTCCTCTGGGTCGACTGGATTTATGCTTTTCTCAGAAGCTATAGTGCGGATGCAATCACCTGCATATGAAGACGATATTGGCGCAGAATTTGGACAATTGATGTGCAATGGAACACATATGTCATGCCCTTGAATGAGAAAACGAGCCTTTAATTATAGATGGAGAATTGATGTGCAATGGAACGCATATGCCATGCCCTTGAATGACAAAATAAACCTTAACTGATAGATGGAGAATAGTATGGATAAAGCAGATATTAAAAGTAATCTCAAGAATGTAAATCAGTGGACTCGTATTCTTTATATGATTCTATTCGCCGTGATTTTTAATGTTGCAAGTTTTGTTATTGGGGTTGTCGTTTTAGCTCAGGCATTATTTGCTATAGTGACCGGCGGTCAAAATGACAATGTACAAAAGCTGGGGACAGGCTTGGCTTATTATATCTCGGAGATTCTTAGTTACCTTACTTATACGGCAGAAGAAAAACCTTTTCCTTTTAAGTCTTGGCCTGATGTAGATCTGCCTGCGCCCTCTGAATCTCAGGTTGAGGAAGTAGCAGTTGAGGAAGTAGCAGTTGAGGAAGCAGTAGTTGAGGAAGTTGTAATTGACACTGATGTGGCTGATAGCGCCAAGTAACTGTTATTAGACAGCCTACGTCAGGCTTGAAGTTGACCCTAATGATCAACTTCAAGCTTTGGATGGCTACAGGGCAGACTTTGCTGCGGTTTCCACTACGGTGACCTCTTCGACTTCTTTAGTGTCGCCAGTCTAGCTACTTGTGGTAGGTTGTTCTGACGATGTGGAGCTCTGGCTACCTAGCAGTTGTGCAATATCAATTTTTTGGTTTGAAACCTGCTCTTCGAGTAGGTTGATTTTCTTTTTAATCTTAAAATCTTTAGGTAATCGAACAATACTGATAACTAGCCACGTTACAATTATGCAGCCTAGCCAATAGACGGCATTGGTAATTTCCGGACTGGTGTAGTCAATATTGATCGGGGTTTCGACTACAAAAGCAAGACTGCTGGTCTGCAGAAAATAGCTCTGATTGAGATGACCAATATATCCGACGGGCGTGCCAACAAGAATGAATAATATTAGCCACAATGAGCGTTTTAGCTTAGTCATAATTACCCTATTAAGTTGAATGATCAGCGGTTGAAAACCCACAAACCATTGTATTTCAATAAAGGGTCCATAGCACCTATCTGTCGCTATTTATTTCAGCATAGGCCGACATAGGTATTGTAGGTATTGTAGGTATATTTATTTTTTATTTAGTGTCGTTGTTGATT
>CESI01031878.1_pt1 | contig 17172 bp, 17 predicted proteins | sample 356301 | NCBI WGS metagenome assembly CESI01 (sample SAMEA2621423, study PRJEB7988) | marine metagenome | biome: marine biome (ENVO:00000447); feature: deep chlorophyll maximum layer (ENVO:xxxxxxxx); material: "saline water (ENVO:00002010), including plankton (ENVO:xxxxxxxx)" | depth 40 m | reverse complement strand
CCCCAACACAGAATAAAGTTGCCAAAACTGAATTGGCTTTTTCATATTATTGGAGGCTTTGAGCGACAGAATTTCTGGCATATGGTGTGCGTTTTTGGGTAGAAGCTTAGACGCTACGGCTTTGGTAATATATATCTGTCGGGTAGTTTCTGTCAGATAGCCAAGTTTTGTTTGGTAGATGGGGTAATTCAGTTTACTCAAGGTTCTATACTCTCAACTCGGGTCGCAATACCCCTACAACCAGGGAATAGGCCATCGCAATAGGGCAGAGCGTGCTACAATTTTATTATCCGGTTTGACCTCGCCGCTGGTTACAATACCATAGTACCGAAAGGGTTACGATCACGTTGCTCTGCATAGGGATTAAATCATGATATTCGAAAAATCTGCAGTTGCTGTTGTTTCTGGTGGAGCCTCAGGCCTCGGTGTGGCGACAGCGCGAAAACTAACTTCTATGGGTGCATGTGTTGCGATTTTTGATCTTAACGTGGCGGCTGGTGAGGCCGTAGCTCAAGAGTTAGGTGGCGTCTTCCACTATGTGGATGTGGCGGATCCCGCAAGCGTTGCTGACGGGTTTGAGGCGGTGGTAGGCGCGATTGGAGTGCCGCGCATAATGATCAACTGCGCTGGCATTGCACCCGCGATGAAAACCGTGTCCCGCGGGACGCCGCATGATGCGACAACCTTCGCAAAAACCGTTCAGATCAACCTGATAGGAAGCTTTAACTGTTCATCTCAAGCCGCCTGCTTGATGGCGGCCAGTGATCCCTGCGGCCCAGATGATGCGCGTGGTGTCATCATCAATACCGCGTCTGTTGCTGCCTATGATGGGCAAATTGGGCAGGTGGCCTATTCCGCTTCTAAAGGTGGTATCGTCGGGATGACCCTGCCGATGGCGCGGGATTTGGCTGACAAAGGGATTCGCGTTTGCGCGGTTGCTCCGGGTATTTTCGCAACACCCATGGTGCAGGGCATGCCACAAGAGGTGCAGGACGCTTTGGGCGCACAAGTCCCCTTTCCGCGCCGTTTGGGTGCTGCGTCGGAATATGCAGATTTGGTTGGGCATATTGTGGACAATCAAATGCTCAACGGTGAGGTCATCCGCTTAGATGGGGCCATCCGCATGACGCCGCGGTGATATCTACTAATGCAGGATAAACCCGCCACTTCCGTAGAAACGCCAGCGCCAGTCGCAATACTTGGGTGTGGCCTAATTGGCATCAGTTGGACAGCTTTGTTTTTGCATCATGGCATTGATGTGCACGCTTGGGATCCAAACCCTGATGTACGTAACGCACTTGCAGAGCGGGTAAAACCTCCAATGGCCCAGTTGTTACAGATGGCAGCACCTGCGAGGGTGCTGGGCCATTTGAGCCTTTTTTCAGAGATGCCAAAGGCTTTGGAGGACGTGTCTTTCGTGCAGGAGAACGCACCCGAAGTGGTGGCGGTAAAGCATGAAATTTACCAAATCTTTGAAAGGTATGCAGCGTCGGACGCCCTGATCGCGTCAAGTGCGTCGGGGCTATCATGGTCGGCGTTAAGTGCAGGAATGCAGGCGCCCGAACGCTTGCTTACGGCGCACCCTTTCAATCCGCCACACCTTGTACCCTTGGTTGAGATGTTTTGCCCCTCGACTGCAGCCCTTGATCGGGCTGATGCTATGTACCGCCAAATTGGACGAGTGCCAGTCTGGATGAAGCGTGAAGCGACTGGGCATATTGCCAATCGCTTAGCTTCAGCTTTGTGGCGCGAAGCGGTCAATATTGTTGCGGAAGGTATTGCTGATGTGGAGGCTGTTGATCTTGCATTGGTTAACGGCCCCGGCCTTCGTTGGGCCGTGACCGGCGCGCATATGACCTATCATCTCGGTGGTGGTGATGGCGGCATGGCCCATTATCTCGAACACTTGGGCCCTAGCCAAGAAAGCCGTTGGGCGGATCTCGGTAGCCCAAGCCTGACCCCTGAGGTGTGCGCGGCTTTGATTGCTGGCGTTGAGGCCGCGGCCAAGGGCAAAAGCTTGCAGCAGCTGGAACAGATCCGCGATGCAGGCTTGATGCGCTTGCTGGCGGCGCGGTCCGACACGGCTTAATGATGCGCGTAAGCGATTGCGAAGCTCTTATTTTAAACATATCGATACCGGTTAAAAATATTTCCAGCGCTATTCACCCTTGAAACCTGGAGCCCGGTTTTCGTTAAAGGCGGACACTCCCTCGCGCCGGTCTTGTGTTGGGATGGTGCGATTGTAGGATTCAATTTCGAATGCCAGCCCGTCTGCCAAGCCCATGCTTGGCCCTTTTGAAATCGCCTGCTTTGCTTGGCGCACTGCCACAGGGGCATTGGCGGCGATGGCTTGAGCCGTTTTGAGAGCAGCAGGGAGCAGTTCCTCGGCTGAATAGACGGCATTGGCCAACCCCCACTCAAGGGCCTGCTCTGCTGTGAAGACTTGACCCGTGAGGATCAGCTCCTTAGCGCGGCGTTCACCTATTGCACGGGGCAACGTTTGGGTGCCACCTGCGCCAGGGATGATGCCGATTTTTACTTCAGTCTGTGCAAATTTCACACTTTCCGCTACATAGGCAAAGTCAACTGCCGCCGCCAATTCACAACCGCCGCCATAGGCCGCGCCATTGATGGCCCCAATAATTGGGATGGGGCAGTTGATGACAGCGCGGACCATACGCTCATAGATTAAATGCTGTTTGCCCCAGGCGGCATTGCTCATGCCGTTGCGTTCTTTGAGATCCCCTCCGGCACAAAAAGCGCGGGTGCCAGAGCCGGTGAGGATGATCGCGCGGGTATCGCCCGCATCCATGGAAACCGCCTCAAAGGCAGATACCAAATCCAAAGCCATTTGCGTGTTGAAGGCATTTGCAGCCTCGGGCCGGTTCAATGTGATTTGCAACACGTGTGGAGCTGGTTGGCTCAGCAGCAGCGTTTCATAGGATGTCATATCATGTCTCATTTTCTGTTGTAGCGGTGGGCCAAGGCATCGATTGTAGCTTCAAAATTATATTGAGGTTTCCAGCCCCAATCTTGCTGCGCTGCGCTGTCGTCAAACACGTCTGGCCAACGTCGGATTAAATCATCCGTTGGGCTATTTTTTGTGAAGCTACAGGTGAAATCAGGATAGCGGCTTTGGATCGCTGTCACGAGATCTTGGGCGGTAAACATATAGCTGTGCAGATTGTAGATATGTTGATTTAAGGCGCTGCGCTCGGCTGTGCAAATCTCAATCACGCTGCGGGTCACGTCATTGAGATAGAGCGTCGACATTCCAGTATGTTCGGCCACTGGAAAAATAAAGCTTTCGCCTTTGGCGGCCGCAGCAATGGCATGGCTGGGGTAGGCAGTCATTGCGCCGGCGGGTGCGAAGGGTGACAAAACCATGGGAAAACGCAAGCAGCGGAAATCAAAACCTTGCTTCAATTTCAAATAGACGCCCATTCGCTCCACGGCGACCTTTGTAGCCCCATAGATATTTTCGGGCCATTGTGGCGTATTCAACCCAACAGGGCTGGACAGATCTGGGCCGTAGGTGGCGGCGGTACTGGCAAAGAAGAATGGACCAGTCTGATGTTCAAGACACATACGCATAAAGCGGATTGAGCTGGAGGCGTTTACCTCCCAGGCTAGGCCTGGGTTGGCCTCAGAGCTTCCAGACAACATTGAGGCCAAGTGAATAACCACGTCAGGCTTATGGGTTTTAATGGTATTCTCCAGCAAGTCTTGATCTCGTATATCGCCCAAGACCACCGCATGACGCTGATCAGAAAGCGCACCTTCGCTGCCGGACAAATCGAAGCTGATCACTTCAGTGCCTGCATCCTCAAGATGCTGAGCCACCAACTGCCCAAGATTGCCGTTTCCGCCTGTCACTAGTGCAGTTTTAAACATTGCCACCCTCCGAAATCATCCTGTTGCATCATGCCGGTAAGTGAGGGTAATAGGCAAGTTTGAAACGAAACTTCCTCTCAAGTATTAATGGCTAAGACGCTATGCCTGCGCCAACCCATGATCCAGAGACATGAGGATCTGATCTACCTCACTGGCGTTGATCACCAAGGGCGGAGATAGGATGATGTTGGGGCCCGAAATTCTCACCATTGTGCCACTTTCATAGGCTGCATTGTATATTCGGGCGGCTGTGGCCTTATCTGCTGGCTTTTTGGTTGCACGGTCCGAGACCAGCTCCAGAGCACACATCAAACCTTCGCCGCCGCGGACATCCCCTACGATTTCATGCTTCTCTTTGAGTCTTTGCAGCCCTGAAAAGAGTTGATCCCCGCGCGCAGCTGCATTTTGTGGGACATTCAGACGCAGGGTTTCGGTCAGGCAGGCTACAGCGGCGGCGGCACCGACGGGATGACCAGAATAGGTGTAGCCGGAACCAATATTCGCGCGGCCGCTGGTGTCACTTTCAAACACTTCGGCCACCTCGTCTGAAATCATTGCAGCCCCAAAAGGGAAATAGCCGTTGGTGATGGCCTTGGCGGTGGCCATAAGGTCGGGCCTCACCCCCCAATGTCGGCTGCCGGTCCAGCTGCCTGTGCGACCAAAAGCGGTGATCACCTCATCGGCGATCAGCAAGATACTGTGGTTCGTGCAAATTTCGCGAACCTTTTGCATGAAGCTGGGATGGGGAGGGATGACGCCGCCCGCACCCAAAACCGGCTCCATGATGAACGCGGCGATGGTCTCAGCGCCTTGAAAAGCGATTTGCTCTTCTAGAGCCCTGAGACAGAGAGCTGATAGCTTGGCTGGATCGATTTCATCAAATGGATTGCGATAGGCATATGGGGCAGGTACGTGAAAGCAGCCGGGCAAGAGTGGTTCATATTGGGTGCGGAAATTGGCGTTACCATTGACCGATGCGCCGCCGGTATGAGTGCCATGATAGCCCTTCATCAAAGACAGATACTTGACCCGGCTGGGCTCGCCTTTGAGCTTATGATATTGCCGGGCCAAACGTAGGCAAATCTCAACGCTGTCAGATCCGCCTGATGTGAAAAACGCGCGACTCAAACCATCAGGGGTAAAAAATTCGCGCAGCATATAGCTGAGTTCAATTATCTTATCGTTAGAGGTCCCACGGAAGGTGGAATAATAGGGCAGATCTTCAAGCTGTGCGGTAATGGCCTGTTTGACTGGTGCGCAGGAGTAGCCCAGATTGACGTTCCAAAGACCGCCTACCGCGTCAACGGTTTCATGGCCTGAGACATCTTTGATCCGGACGCCGCTGCCGCCCACAATGATATGGGGAGGATTGGCCTGCATCTCTGCGGGGTGGGCCATTGGATGCCACATATGACGCGCGTTATTTTCGGTCAGAAAGTTTTGATCTCTCATGCGATCTCTCCAGAAATAAATAGGTTATGGTGCTTCGGGCCTGCGCCCGCCCAGCTCTTTTGTGATGTCATGCCCGGCGGATGTTAGGGCTGTGATGATGCGCTGAGATAGATTATCGTCAAAACGTGAGGCGACAGCGGCGACGGCAATGGCGCCGACCGGCAGACCGGATGGACTAAAGAACGGCACAGCCGTGCCGATCACATCGGCCTCATAAAACTGGTCCGCGCGGGCGTGTCCGCTTGCTCTGATGGTGTGCAGCAAAGCGGCAATCTCTTCGCGGTTTGGTGGTGTTTGCTCGGTGAAGCTTTTAAATGGAGCTGTGCCCAAGAGCAGCTCAGACTGGGGGTTGGGCAGATGAGCCGCGATGGCGAGGCCTGACGCCGTGGCATGTACAGGAAGCGGGGCGGAGGGGTCCAGAAATACCCGCGTGGCCCGCTCTGGTTCGTAGGTAAAGGCCGTCACCAAAACCGTGCCCGCAACCAGTGTTGCATGCGCAGTCTCGCCTGTGTCGCGGGCCAGCTTTTGAATGTGAGGTTTCAAAATAGCTTCAATGGGAAAGCTGCGCTCGCGGATTCGCGCCAAATTGATCGGCGCTAGGCCAAGGCGATATTTTTTGGTGATGCTGTCTTGCTCTACAAAGCCATTGCGTTCCAGTGCGGTCAGGCTGCGCAGTGTCGTGGTTTTGTCATGACCTGCCATCCGGGCCAGTTCACTTAGGCCAATCTCGGGGGCATGTACGGAAAAATACCGCAAAAATGAGAGCGCTCTGTCAACCGTGCTCATGGTGGTTTTTGCCATTGGACCGCGCCTCAATTGTCTGCATTAATTTTTGGGCGCGATGCCCAGACTGTTGACAGGTGCAGGTGTTCTGTGCAATTTTGAAGTTCCAACGGTAACAATAATGAACCGACCTTGAGTTCGGGTCAACCCCCAGAGAGAAGATGATAAAACTTTTTACCTAAATTATTTTGGCGACCAGTGCTGCGCTTGCCTTTGTGGCCGCCCCAACGGCGGCTCTGGCAGACTATCCTGAGCAGTCTTTGTCCTTTGTGGTGCTTTACCCGTATCATTCAACTACGCAGTCGGTGCGATATTTCTGTTGAGCTTTGTTGGGGTATATTCCCTCCGAAATTCGATTGCCGATTGCGCCATAGCGGCGGATTTTGAGGTGTTTGGATTGATTTCAAAGCGGTTAAACCTTCCTATTGTGCCGACCATCTTGGGGATGGTATTGGGCGGGATCATGGAGGTTAAGCTCCGCTCCTCAATGCCGCGCGTCACAACACCTCGGGACATGATTGACCGACCCGTTGCCAAGCTCACATTCTTAGTAATTATATATGTGATCACATATAATATTTTGAGAATAACTCGTGATCACAAAAATAAGAAGTTGATATAATGATTCATATTTCTTGTGAATGAAAGTTGGTGATATGATAAGGCAGTGCATAATAGACCTCCTCCGCCAATGAGGAACGCAAGTGTGAAAGGGTTTGGGCAAATGCAAAGTAAAATCATATTGGTCATCGGAACCTATGACACGAAAGATGAAGAGCTGAGCTATATTTCCAGCTGTATTCGTGCGCAGGGTGGGGCGGTTTTGACTATGGATGTCAGCGTTCTAGGCGATCCTACCGCGCCGACAGACATCTCCAAACATCAGGTGGCTCAGGCCGCGGGGTCCAGCATTGCTTTGGCAATTGCCAGTGGCGATGAAAATAAAGCCATGCAGATTATGTCCAAGGGCGCGGCGGGCTTGACCGCGCAGCTGTATGCGGATGGTCAAATCGACGCCATGTTGGCGCTTGGGGGTACGATGGGTACGGATCTCGCTTTAGATTGTGCGCAGGCCTTACCGATGGGGGTGCCGAAACATGTAGTGTCCACGATTTCATTCTCTCCGATCATTCCCATTGATCGCTTATCACCTGACATCCAAATGATCCTTTGGGCCGGTGGGCTTTATGGGCTGAATTCGGTTTGCAAATCGTCTCTCAGCCAAGCAGCTGGCGCCGTGCTCGGCGCGGCGCGGGCGGTTGAGCCGCCGAAGCAGGGCCGTCCTGTTATTGGTATGACCAGCCTAGGATCATCTTGCCTGAGCTATATGAAGCGCCTGCGTGACCCGCTTGAGGCACGTGGGTTTGAGGTGGCTGTATTTCATGCGACGGGCATGGGGGGAATGGCCTTTGAGGCCTTGGCGTGTCAAGGCTACTTCGCTGCGGTCATGGATTTTGCCTTGCCAGAGATCAGCAATTTGATGGTGGGTTCTGTGATCAACGCCGGCGAGGATCGGCTCAGGGGCGCAGGGCGCACCAGCATTCCGCAAATTGTAGCGCCGGGCTGTGCCGATTTGATTGATTTCGCGGGCTGGCAAGATATCCCGCCGGTCTACGCCGAAAGACCGTTTCATGAGCACAATAGGCTGATCAAATCTTCGGGCCTCAGCCCAGACGAGCGTCGCACCGTGATACAAAATACAGCACAACGCCTGCGTGAGTCCAGTGCCCCTGTACATTTTTTGATGCCTGTTGAGGGTGTGGAAGAATGGGACAGACCCGGCGGGCCAGCTTATGATCCTGACGGCCTCGCGGCCATGGTGGATGAGGTGCAAAAATCCATATCAGAGCCCATCCAGCTGACAGAGGTAGCTTGCCACATAAATGATCAGGCTTTCGCAGATGCGGCTTTAGCAATTCTGGACGATTGGATCGCATCTGGCGTGGTGCAAGCCGCCAGCTGAGGGTTACAGCTTATTGATTGGAATTTTGAGAGTCATGTGACCGGCTTCGTCCTTGGGAACTTCGCCTGCGCGCATATTCACTTGCAGTGATGGGATGATCAGCTTTGGCATGTCGAGTTGCGCATCTCGGGCTTCGCGCATGGCGACGAACTCGGTACGGCTTGAGCCCCTGCCCACATGGATATTTGCCGATTTCTGGGCGCCAATTGTGGTTTCCCAACCAATGGCCCGGCCACTGGGGCCGTAGTCATGGCATACAAACAATCGCATCTCTTCCGGCAGGCTGAGGACGCGGGTAATGGAATCAAACAACTGTCCAGCATCCCCACCGGGAAAATCTGCACGCGCCGACCCGCCGTCGGGCATGAACAGGGTGTCACCAGCAAAAGCTGCATCACCCATCACATGGACCATACAAGCGGGCGTATGGCCTGGTGTGTGCATCGCAAAACAGGTCATGTCACCGATTTTATAGTGATCACCATCTTGAAACAGCTGGTCAAATTGAGAACCATCCCGCTCGAACTCGGTGCCTTCGTTGAAAATCTTGCCAAATGTTTCCTGAACCGTTTGGATATGCTCCCCAATCCCAATTTTGCCACCAAGTCTTTCCTGAATATATGGTGCACCTGATAGGTGATCTGCGTGTACATGCGTCTCGATGATCCATTTCAAAGATAGGCCACGCCCGGCGATATCGGCGATGATCTCATTGGCGCTCTTATAGCTCAACCGACCAGCGGCTTGATCAAACTGCATGACGGCATCAATTACAGCACAAGAGCTACTGTTGGGGTCTTTCACCACATAGCTGATGGTATTGGATTGCGGATCAAAGAAGGCCTTCACGTCAGGGTGTTGGTCTAGGTTCACTGTAGGCGTCATGGTGGATCCTCTAGGGTCGTGAATTTTATGGCTGCTCATAAGCTCCCATACAGAGTGATAGATCAAGACCCGTGGCGTCAAGCCAAACATTGTGTTTTTGCGCGATATGGCCTCTGGTCTAAGGATGCTACATTTGGCAAAGATGGATGATTATAGGGTTTTCGGTTATCCCGGCTTGTGCTCATGGTGAATTTTTGAACTCAGGCGGATTAAGCAGGGCCAGCGTAAAGGATGCGAAGATGAAACTTGCAATACTTGATGATTGGTTCGACACGCTGCGCGGCCTGCCTTGCTTTTCCAAACTTGATGGCCTTGATGTCACCGTATTCGTCGATCATCTTCCTGAGACTTCGGCCTTGGTGGAACGTCTTCGCGATTTCGACGCTGTAGTGTAATTTCGTGAGCGCACAGCGGTTATGGCTGAACCGCTCGACTATTTTCCCAATCTAAAACTGATTTCACAGCGCAGCGTTTATCCGCATGTGGATGTACCTGCCTGCAAGCGTAATGGGGTTTTTTGTGCTCGAATATGCATAGCGGAACGCCGGCACGCTGGGAATGGCTGCCATAGATGTGTTTGATGTGGAGCCGATCACCTCGGCCAATGATCCTTTGGCCAATCACCCAAATGTTGTGGTGACACCTCATATTGGCTTTGTGACTGAAGATGAGTTTGAGCTACAGTTTACGGATATTTTTGATCAAGTCGTGGCCTATGGCAAGGGCGCACCAATCCATATGATCAATCCGGAAGCCTGGACGTAACAATTATTGCCCAACCACTAGCGCTCTTTCGGCTCGGTGGTTGGGCATCAATGACCTAGTTTTGTGAAAGCCTGTCAAAATCACTGGCGCTGTGACGCTCTTCCAGCCGTTCTGCTTCGAGACCATGGGTACGGTTAACCATGCGGCCACGTTGGAAGGCTGGGCGTGCATAGACCTGATCAGCCCACCGGTTCACATTTTTATAGCTCGAAACGTCCAGAAAGGTGGCTGCATTATAGAGTAAGCCCTTCACCAAGGCCCCATACCAAGGTGCTGTCGCGATATCGGCAATGGAATAGTGATCTCCTGCCATAAACTGACGCTCCGCAAGGTTACGGTCCAAGACGTCCAGCTGGCGTTTTGCCTCCATCGAGAAGCGGTTGATTGCGTATTCAAACTTCTCTGGCGCATATGAGTAGAAGTGACCAAAGCCACCTCCCAAATAGGGCGCGGACCCATGCAGCCAAAACAACCAATTCATCGTTTCAGTGCGTTGCGCGATATCTGTTGGTAAAAACTCACCAAATTTTTCTGCCAAATAGAGTAGGATCGAGCCGCTCTCAAAAATATTGACACCAGCTTCGGTGTCAACAAGAGCTGGAATTTTGGAATTAGGGTTCACGCCGACAAAACCACTCCCAAATTGTGGCCCATCCCCAATTTTGATCATCCAAGCGTCATATTCGGCGCCGGTGTGGCCTAATGCTAAGAGCTCTTCGAGCATGACAGTGACCTTCACACCGTTTGGCGTGCCTTGCGAGTAAAGCTGCAAGGGGTGCCGACCTATGGGCAGCTCTTTGTCATGGGTGGCGCCAGCAATGGGGCGGTTGATGTTGGCAAAATGGCCACCACTTTCAGCATCCCAAGTCCATACTTCAGGCGGGGTATAAGGCATTGGCGTCTCCATGAATTTAAGTGAACATACTTAAGTCATGGCGCCAAAATTACAATAAGTGAATGAAGCTGTGTGGTTGTTTGTGGTCGTAAATGAAACGGCTACATGCCCGACAGTGAAAAGGACAAACATTTACGCAAGTGTGTCTTAAGCTTCTCTGAGGCCAGCTCCGAGTCGCGTGATAAGGCAGCGTCGAAAATTTCTTTATGTTCCATTAGTGTTTTTCCGCAGCGATGCGGAAAGATAGATACCTGATAGCGAATGTATCTCTCAAAAACATTTTCAAAAACGTTAATAAGATTTTGTGAATTGCATGCTTTGACGAGGCTAAAGTGAAATATCCAGTCGTACATACGACGCTGCTCAGACGGAACGTCTTCTCCATTAATCACCCTAGTCTCGAGGGTTGCCAATTTGTGATGGGCTGAAGCCAGATTGCCTTCCCATTCATCATCACCAAAGGCGATGGACGCCTTCAATGCGGTGCATTCTAGCAAAATTCGCAAATTAGAAAGCTCGGTAAGGTCCTCTCGGGACATCCCACTCACTAGAAAGCCACGTTGCTCTGGGGCCTCTACAAAGCCCTCACTGGTTAACCGGTTGAGTGTTTCGCGCAATGTGGACACACTTGCTGCATACCGGATCTTGAGAGTATCCAGTTTGAGCTTTGTGCCGGGTTTCAACGTACCAGATATAATATCATTTTTGATCCTCGTATGAATTGAAGATCCGACAGTCTGCGATGTGTTTGTCATTTCCTGTACTCTGGTTTCGCCTATTATTTAAGCATAAAGGCGAAAGAAAAATTTTTCAACTTAAGAGAAAAGCCGAAAAATCATAAAACACATACAAATTGTGGTTTGTGTGCCAAACATAAGAATATGTGTGGCTGCTTTGATGATATAAAGTAAAGTTTCATCATGTAGCCTTACAGGCACCGAGTGAATAAAAATATCATACGACAAATTTATAGCATAAATTATGTCAGATCGGTGTGGTTTAAGAAAATCTTTTGTAAGGAATTTTGAGAAATCTAGGGCTCAATCGTGGTTATTTTGGTCAAATTTTTGTGGGATCGGCACGCAAAATTTGACCTATTTTGATCCATCATAAAAATTATATTTAAAGGATAATATGCTATTTTCAAACAATTGGAATTCGTCTTTTTATATTAAAATATATGAATTATGTGAATCTTACTGAAAAGAATGCTTATCTCGAAGATGCATAAGCACTGCAGCGGGGCACTTTTTTCTGCCACCCCAATCCGAGACTTGTCACTCGTGCAGGTTCTCTTTCGTACAAGTGCGCCTCTCCAAGTTTGGCTGGACGGGCGGCACCCCCTGCGAGCGTGAAGCGTTTAAGTTACCAATGCACGCGTTTGAAATTCTGGCTTGGCCCAGGATTTGGATGCCAAAATATTCTCTAAAACTGTCACGGCCTGCTCGATATCTTCAAGGCTGATAAACAGAGGCGTGATGCCAAAACGCATGATATTGGGAGACCTGAAGTCGCCAATCACACCCTGTGCAATCAATGCCTGAATACAGGAATAGCCATGCTCAAATTTAAAAGCCACATGGCTGCCGCGCTGATTAGGATCGCGCGGGCTGGCCAAGGTAAGCCCGGGGCAGCGGTCTTCAACCGCCTGAATGAAGGTTTCGGATAGAAGAATAGACCTGGTCCGAAGATCGTTCATGTCGACAGAGTCCCAAATGTCGAGGGCGGCATCGAGTAACGAAAAGGCCGCGATAGACGGGGTGCCAATCCGCATGCGATCAATCTTGCCGGGCATGGGCCTGAAGTCCAAATCAAACGCAAAGGGGGCTTCATGCGCATACCACCCCGACAGCGCTGGCTGGACAGTATCGAGCAACCGTGGGGCCACATAAATGAAGGCGGGTGCGCCGGGGCCTGCGTTGAGATATTTATAGGTGCAGCCCACGGCAAAATCTGCATCAGTCCCGGCCACATCTACCGGCAATGCACCAATGGAATGGGCCAAATCCCAAACCACAGTGGCGCCAACGCTATGGGCCTTGGCGATAATGGCCTGCATGTCATGTTTGCGGCCTGTCCGGTAATCAACCTCTGTGACCATCACAGTGGCCACCTCTTCGGTGATATGGTCCAACACATCTGTGGGCGCCGGGGTGCGCAGCTCATAGCCCGCATCACGCAGAGACATCAGCCCTTCCACCATATAGAGATCGGTTGGAAAATTTCCACTGTCTGACAGGATGATCCGCCGCTCTGGAACCATGGTGAGAGAGGCAGCCACCGCCTGAAACACTTTGATAGACAGCGTATCACCCACGACAGTGGTGCCCTCTGCTGCACCGATCAAATGTCCAACGCGGTCGCCCAGCGTGTTGGTTTGCATAAACCAGTTTTTGGTGTTCCAACCCCGGATCAACTCTGTGCGCCACTCATCTAATAAAAATGAGCTCATCGCAGCCGGGGCCGCTTTTGGCATCGGGCCAAGTGAATTCCCATTGAGGTAAATCATGCCCTCAGGGATATCGAAAATTTGGCGTGTCTTCGCGAAATCAGTCATCAGATTTTACCTTCTTGGGACGTGTGTATCGTCCTTAAAATATGGATAGTGTCGGCATCAGTGGCCCTTCAATAGGGCAAACCAACATAGTTTTCCGCCATGGCTTGCTGTGCGGCTTGATTGCTACGCAAAAATTCTAGTTCAGCAACCTGCATTTTAAAATCAAAATCGCTTTGCTTTGGATAGCGGTGCATCAGTGATGAGAACCACCAGCTGAAGCGTTCGGCCTTCCACACACGCGACAGCGCCACTGCGGAATAGTTGTCAATCCCTGAGGTATCGCCAGTTTCATAGAATTTCCGCAAGCCATTGTAGAGATAGTTCACATCCGACGCTGCGGTGTTGAGGCCCTTGGCGCCCGTGGGCGGGACGATATGAGCGGCATCTCCGCATAAAAACAGCCTGCCCCAGCGCATGGGTTCGCAGACGAAAGACCGCAGTGGCGCGATACTTTTTTCGATTGAGGGCCCAGTCACCATTTTGGCGGCCACGTCAGCCGGAAGGCGGCGCTTGAGTTCTGTCCAAAAGGCATCATCACTCCAATTTTCGGGACGATCAGAAAGATCGCATTGGATGTAATAGCGGCTTAAGTTTTTATTGCGCATCGAGCAAAGGGCGAAGCCACGTTCCGAATTTGCATAGATCAATTCATGGCTTACAGGTGGGGTTGCGGACAATATCCCCAGCCAGCCGAATGGGTAGACCTTTTCATATTCCTTGCGCAGGTCCTGTGGGATGGTTTTGCGGCTGACTCCGTGAAACCCATCGCAGCCCGCCACGAAATCGCAATTGATTCGATGGCTGATCCCAGCCTGTGTATACTTTACGAAAGGAGCGTCAGTTTTTGCATTGTGAATTTCCACGTCTTCGACGTTAAACTCAATCTTGCCACCAGTCTTTTCGCGCGCCTCATAAAGATCGCGGGTCACTTCAGTTTGCCCGTAGACCATAATTGAATTGCCGGTATGCTCTTTGAAATCGACCCGAAACATTTGATCGCCATAAGAAATCAACGTGCCATCATGTGCTAAGCCTTCGCTCTCCATCCGCTCTGATACACCAGCTTCCCGCATGAGGCTCAACAGGCCGCGTTCCAAAACACCGGCGCGAATGCGGCTGAGTACATAATCTTTGGTTTTGCACTCCAACACCACGCTGTTGATCCCGCGGACGTGCAACAGTTGCGACAAGAGCAGGCCTGAAGGACCACCGCCGATGATCACCACTTGAGTTGAAGAGTCACTCATCATTTATTCCCAATTTATGCATAGTCGCGTTCTGTCACGTTGGCCCCTACAGTGTGCCATAGGGACCTTCAAATCAAGGTTGCAGAATAAATAGGCTGTGCTTGCGTTCTGTCATTACTACTCTGCAAAAATTGACTAGTAAAAGCCGGAAAACTATTTTGGCAAAGCGACTGGTCATTGCTACAGTGTCTTAGACTTTAAATATAAGGGGTGAACCATGATTGTTGTTGGTGGAGATAATTTGATCGACTTGATCGAAAGCGCCCGAAATGACGGCGCGGTGTCTTTTGTAGGTGCTCGGGGTGGCTCTGGCTATAACACCGCCCGAGCTGCGGTTCGGCAAGACCAATCTGTCGGTTTCATCACGCCGATTGCCACGGACAATTTGGGCCATTTTCTTGCTGACAAAATGATCTCTGACGGGGTGGAGCTGTTGAGCCCGCGCTCGCAAAAACCGTCATCCTTGGCGGTGGTGACCTTAAATAATGGTCAACCTAGCTACCAATTTTACCGAGATGATACCGCCGAACGGCAGGTGGATTTACCGCTGTTGCAAAACAACTTCCCTGCCAATGGCCGCGCGTTTCACCTAACGTCACTGGCGATCATCTCGGGCACAGATGCGGATGCTTGGGCGGATTTCTTTGCTCAGAAACATGCCGCTGGCATTGTGACCACCCTGGACCCAAATGTCCGTCCGATGCTGATTCCTGACCGCGAGGCCTATCTTGAGCGGCTCTGGCGATTGATGAACACTGCTGATATTATCAAACTAAGCGATGAGGATCTTGAGTGGATCTTCCCAGATTTGGATTTTGATGCCACTTGTGCGGAGCTATTAACCAAGACCAAGGCCAAGCTGACCATTGTGACCAAAGGGGGTGAGGGCGCTATCGGATATTGCAACGGCGCCAGTGTCACCGTTCCTGCGCATCCGGTGCCAAAGATGGTGGATACGGTTGGGGCTGGCGATACGTTTATGGGCACGGTATTGAGCCAACTCAATGCATCGGGGTTTTTGGCGCAGGACGCGTTGGAGACTTTGGATCAAACGACTTTGACCACATTGCTGACTCGAGCTGCAAAGGCCGCGGCCATCAATTGCGGGCGTGAGGGGTGCGACCCGCCAACCGCTGAAGAGTTGGCCTAAAACTCCACACTGACATTTGGCAGGTTCAAAGCCTTGATCAATTCGCGCAGCTCTTGGCGGGCGGCGATGTTTGAAATACTTAGCTGATTGATCCCCACGTCTTTGAGGTCCAGTAAGGTGAGGCCGCGCGGGAAGAGTTCGCGAAATACCACGCGTTCACTGAAGCCTGGCGCTACTCTAAATCCAATACGCTGCGCCAGATGAGCAATCGCGTCGCCCATCTTCTGCTTGTTGATCATGTTTTGCGTGCCCAAACGGTTGCGCACCACAATCCAATCCATCGGCTTCAATCCCGCCTGTGCTCGCAATTGCCGCGCACTCCAGACCATCTCGGAATAGACGGATGGGCCTTTGACCGTGATTCCGTCGCTTTCCACTTTGGCTAATAGGTCAAAATCAACAAAACTGTCATTTAGCGGGGTGATAAGGGTGCTGGCCATGGCATGGGCCATTTGAGATAGGCGCGTATGACTGCCAGGACAATCAATGATGATAAAGTCGGACGTTTTTTCCAAAGCCTCAACCGCCGCAGAAAGACGCTGATCCATCAGGTTTTGACCGGGCTGCAAGGTGTCTTTGGCAATCTCTGGCAATTCCGCATAATGAGGGGAAAGAAGTGCAATATTGCTTTCAGCCGCAAACCGAGTGCGATTGCCCACATATTGGCCAAAGGTCTTTTGCCGCAGATCAAGATCCAACCCACCAACGCGATGCCCCATTCGGGCCAAAGCTGTTGCCACATGCATGGTTGTGGTCGATTTACCTGATCCACCTTTTTCATTTCCCACGACAATAATATGCGCCACTAGATGCCTCTCAAATTGTATTGTTTGTTTTGCCCCGGCTATAGACCGTCACCGGGGGCAAGGGAAGCGAGCTTGATCACAAACCTGAGGCTGTAACGAAAAAGACCGGCTCCAAGGAACCGGTCTTTTCACATCTTTGGTAAAGGTTTGGTTTAGAAGCCAAGACCTTCGTATTTCTTTTTGAACTTCGACACACGGCCGCCAGTATCCATCAAACGCGCACCGCCACCGGTCCAAGCCGGGTGTACAGTTGGGTCGATGTCCAAGGACAGTTGATCTCCTTCTGCTCCGTAAGTGGAACGCATTTGGATGATGTCGCCATTGGTCATTTTGACATTGATGAAATGATAGTCCGGATGGGTATCTTTTCTCATGGTCCCGCTCCTTAAGACTTGGGTTTGTAGTTGGTTTGCTCAGAGATTCGCGCAGATTTACCACGGCGATCACGGAGGTAATACAGCTTGGCGCGACGTACGCGGCCACGGCGTACAACGGTGATGCTGTCGATGTTTGTGGAATGCAATGGGAACACACGTTCCACGCCTTCACCAAACGAAATTTTGCGAACTGTAAATGAACCAGCAATGCCAGTGCCGTTGTTACGGGCAATACATACGCCTTCGTAGTTCTGAACCCGGCTTCGTGTGCCCTCGGTTACTTTGAAACCAACACGCACGGTATCTCCGGCTTTGAAATCAGGAATGTCTTTCCCGAGGGCGGCAATTTGTTCCGCCTCTAAATGTGCAATCAGATTCATCTGATGCTCCTTTGGTTG
>CESI01038244.1_pt1 | contig 17331 bp, 17 predicted proteins | sample 356301 | NCBI WGS metagenome assembly CESI01 (sample SAMEA2621423, study PRJEB7988) | marine metagenome | biome: marine biome (ENVO:00000447); feature: deep chlorophyll maximum layer (ENVO:xxxxxxxx); material: "saline water (ENVO:00002010), including plankton (ENVO:xxxxxxxx)" | depth 40 m | reverse complement strand
TTGCTAGCACAGCCTAAATCTATGCGCTCAATAATTGGCGCCACTCATCAAGAGCAGTGGCACGGTTTATCTTGAAGTTGGTGCGTGCGTAAAAATAGCAACCGAACAAAATTACCCCAGAATGAATTCACAACGCTAACACTAAAGGCCCGTGGTCCGAGACGCGGGCTCCTAGGATAGGGGGGAACGGTCCATGAACCTGAATCTCAATTTTAGCGACTGGGCACAGTAACCCCTGCCGGTGATCCCCGGACCGCGGCCCGAGCAAAACTAACCAACCCCAACTGAGCTCAGGCAACGCCAGTAATAGGTCCACAATACGAAGTCCAATGCCCACGGCCCTTGGCTCCATGTCTGTAAGTTGGATATTGGGCTAGAGCAGTCATTTATTCAGATTGCCGCGAAGGGCTTCTTTGAGCCCAATCTGACTGATGCTGCAAGGCGCAGGGATGTCTGCATTGCGCCTTGCGATCAGTTCGAGCGTGCGTACTTATTTCAGCAATATTTCCGAAGCCAGTCGGCCAAAAGCGTTTGCGGCCTTGGGGCTCGCGCCCGTAATCAGACGACGATCAACATGGCATGACGCATCGGCTTTCGTGTTAGTGATCCGTGCGCCCAGAGTAGTCAACTTCTCACACACCCACCACGGCATCGGGCCTGGCAAGTAGCCGATCATGGGGGTCTGTTTGTCGACCGAATCCGGGAACACTTTCATCTTGTATCCGTCATACAAGAACCCTTTTTCAGTCTTCGCGGCCAATAACGCGGCAGGGCCGTGACAAAGAGCCAATGTGAATAGATCCTGTTCATGCGCCCAGTGCAGTACTTTCCCGACGTCCTCATTATCGGGCAGCCCTAGCATCGCACCGTGGCCTCCGGGGATAAACACGGCAGCATAGGACACTGCATCATTCATCTTGTGCTCAACAAAATCCGCAAGACTGCCAGGGTTCGCAAAGGCATCTGCATGATCGCGATAAAGCCTTTTCATGTCTGCATCATCCGCAGGCATCGCCCATTCCTCGATCGCGACGGGCGCACCGTTTGGCGTTACAATATCGATTTCAAAACCCGCGTTCATGAGGTGAAGCATAGGCAAACCCATCTCGACTGGATGGTTGCCCGTGGAGAATTTTTTACCGTTGGCCATCGTCATGTTGCGCTCTTCGGTGCAGATCATCATCACGCGATTTTTGAGCCCAACGAAAGGTTTGGCGTAAGCCCCACCATCATAATCCGTGGTGGTCGATGTGCCCAGTTTGATTGCCAAGGGGGACGGGCTGAACGCGCCATCGGTTGTGGGTATAGGTGTCGTGCGGAACAGTTTGCGTAAAAAGCCCATATCAGTTGACCTCCGTGACGATGGTGTCGCGGGATTTGCGTACTTTGCCCATTGGCAGCAACCAATCACTGCCCTCGTCGCGGTAGCCCAGAGGTAGTAACACAACCGACCGCAAACCGCGCGTTTTCAGGCCAAGGATCTTGTCTACGGCATCGGGATCAAAGCCTTCCATTGGCGTGCTGTCGACCTCTTGCTCGGCGGCGGCGACCAGTGCAATACCCAATGCGATGTAGGCTTGGCGCGCGGTATGGGCGTAATTGACTTCGGCCTCACGCGGCAGGTAATTGGACTTCAGATTTTCGTAATAGGCGTGCAGCATCGGTAGGTCGCCACGTGCTGCTACATTTAGGTCGATGACGTTGTCGATCCTTTCGGCAGTGTAATTGTCCCAAACCGCAAAGACCAACAAATGCGATCCATCAGTGATCTGCGCTTGCCGGCTAGCAGCCTCAGCAATCTTGCTGCGAATGTCGGGATTGGTAACAACAAGCAACTCAAACGGTTGCGTGCCACTGGATGTTGGGGACATGCGGATCGCCTCAATAATCGCATCAACCTTATCCTGCGGGACAACTTTGGATGGGTCCATCTTCTTGGTGGCGTAGCGCCAGTTCAAAAGGTCGTTCAGTGGCTTCACAGTCATATGCTTCATCCTATTGTCAGCTCCCTATCAGAGCAGTATACATTTGTAACCTACTATCTAATGAGTACTAAATTGCGCCACAAGAAGGCACATTTCTGAACCTCGGTCACAAAAAGGGAACCGCCATGCTGGACGACAAACAATGCCCCGATTGCAAACGCATCAACGAAGTGTTGTCGCGTGTTGGTGACCGGTGGAGCGTGCTTGTTGTGATCTCTTTGGCTGAATACGGAACGCTGCGGTTCAATGAGCTCAAGCGCAATCTTGGTATTTCGCAACGGATGCTTAGCCTGACCCTGAAAGAGTTGGAACGCGACGGCCTTGTGAACCGAACCTATCATCCATTGATCCCTCCAAAAGTTGAATACAACCTCACCGAAATGGGTCAGTCATTCCGAGAGCCTGTCAGCGCCTTGGGCTATTGGGCACTGGAAAATCTCGCCCTGATTGATGCTGCGCGGCACGAATATGACGAGAAAGCGACAAATTAACCAACTTACTTGATGCAAGCCCTGCCGACGCTCCAAAGCAGCCCTTCCTATATAACGGCCAGATGGCAGAACATGTCCGCATAGCAGTCGTTGGCGCTTAGCCTAAGCAATGTCTGCTTCCTCAGTTGGTGGTGGCAAACAAAACCACCCCCGAATGAATTTACAAGGCTAATACTAAAGGGCCCGTGGTCCGAGACGCGAGGCCTAGGATTGGGGGGCCCGGGCCTACGTGTTGCGGCTCAACTGCATAGATTGGGCACAGTAATCCGTGCTACCAGTCCATTGACCTAGGCAAACCATCCAACACTAACTGAGTTAAGTAAACAATTTAGCCAGGACGTAGATGCCTGCGCTATGGTCCGATAGTGCACTGGCTCTTCGTCCCCAGTCCACGGGCCTAGGTAAGGTGGTGCAGCAACCCCGGGCCGGGTTTCATGTGGCTAAATGGGGAGTTTTTTGTCATTTACGGTCGCGACAAATACACCCTGCCCGCTTCAACCGAGTTTAATCTGACAGTGCCAATTCATTCTTAAACCGCCCACCTGTCCACGCCCAGTAAATTGAGTTTCGAACTTCCTAGCCAATCCATAATCCAGATCCCCACAAGCCCAGGCCAAAAATTGTATGGGCAATTAATCCAAGGCCTCTTGTTTTCCATGGCGCCGGTGTATTTCTACCCGCCCAGCCTAGACCCATTCCTGGCTGGAGGATGAACCAACCGGCTGTAATCGTAACCAATGCGAATATCCAAGCTGACAAGAAATCAGGATTTACAAGCCACTCCGCTCCCACAATGAGCAGAAACAATATGCCATATGCAACACCAACCCCGTAGTGAAACAGCCAGCCTAAAAGCAGCTCATTTGGAACCGCGTTAGACTGCGCAATATCTCGATGAAAAACCTTACCTTGGAATAGGTGGGCAAACCAACGCCCCGGCATTGCCCAATTGGGCAATGGTAAGTTCCAGATGCGATGTTGAATGACCGCCCAAAGATCCATAGCCAAGGTTGCACCTAAGCCAATCAAAAAACCATAGTATATCGTTTCAATCACGTTTACCTCCCTCTCGGTCATCTGTTAGGGTAGTAAGCCCAAGACGTTCGGACTGTTCATCACACAAGCAACTCCCGCGGATTCGCGATTAAACCGGCAAGATGAGCCACAAAACGGGCGGCTGCTGCGCCGTTAATTACCCGGTGATCATAGCTCAGATCCAGTGGTACCATTGGCACTGGCGCAAAGACTTCCCCATTCCAAACCGGTGTCATTTCTGTGCGGGTCAACCCCAGAATGGCCACCTCAGGTGGGTTTACAATCGGCGTGAAAGCCGTTCCTCCAATACCTCCGAGATTGGTAATCGTCATCGAAGCCCCGCCCATCTCTTCGGGTTTGATCTTGCGCGCCTGTGCCCGTTTGGCCAAATCGGAGATCTCTGATGCAATTTGCCACAGACCCTTCTCATTCACATCTCGAATTACTGGTACCATTAGCCCATATTCTGTGTCCACCGCGATGCCAATGTGAACGTAGCCCTTAAGCACCAACCTTTCCCCATCAGAGGTCAGCGACGCGTTGAAGCGCGGGAAATCACACAACACCCGCGCCAAAGCCTTCACGTGAAAGGCCAGCGCCGTCAGCTTTACACCTCGGGCCATTGCCTCCGGTTTCACCTCCCCACGAAACGCTTCAATTGAACTGACATCGGCCCGGTCATGGTGGGTCACCTGTGGGATCATACGATTGGCCGCAGCGAGATTGTCCGCCGAGACCTGAGCAAAGCGGCTCATAGCCTGCTCGGACACCGGGCCAAATTGACTGTGATCCACGTCCCAATAGGAGGGTTGAGCCACTACATCTGCAGGCTTGGCTGTTTGCAGAACATCCTCACGCGCAATAGTCTCACGGCCCAAGTCCCGCGATAGTTTTTCCAGATCGACACCCTTTTTCCGTGCCAAAGTCCGCACGGAAGGCGCTGCTATAATATCGGACATCACAGCCTCACCAGCTTGCTGAAATATATTGAGTTTCCATAAATTCTAGCATGCCCTCATGGCCTCCTTCACGACCAAGGCCTGATTGTTTTACCCCGCCAAAAGGGGCTGCAGGGTCAGAGACCAAACCACGATTAAGGCCCACCATCCCATATTCCAAACGCTCGCATACCTGCAGCGCACGCTTCATATTCTCAGAAAATACATAGGCTACCAGCCCATATTCTGTATCATTTGCGCGTCGGATAACGTCCTGTTGGTCGGTAAATAGCTGCAATGCGGCCACTGGGCCAAAAATTTCATCATGCACACAGTCAGAGCTTTCAGACACATTCGACAGAACCGTGGGTGGGTAATAAAAGCCTTTACCCTCCGGCGTGACCCCACCGCATTCTACTTTTGCACCCTTAGCCACGGCATCGGCCACAAAGGCGGCAACCTTGTCTCGGGTTTCCGCATTGACCATTGGCCCCACGTCCACAGTCGGATCGGTCCCATCCCCAAGCTTTAACGCGCGCATGCCAGCAGTCAGTTTGGCCGTAAACGCCTCGGCCACATCTGCATGCACATAGAGTCGGTTGGCCGCCGTACAAGCCTCCCCAAGATTGCGCATTTTGGCCAGAATCGTGCCTTCCACGGCTACGTCCAAATCCGCATCTTCAAACACGATCAACGGCGCATTGCCGCCCAGCTCCATCGCAGGTTTCAACACTTGACCTGCCGCTGAATGCAACAGTTTGCGCCCGATGCCAGTAGATCCTGTAAAGCTAACAACTCGTACGCGCGGATCATGCAACATGTGGTCCACCAAAGCGCCAGTCTTGCGCGACGGCAACACATTGACTAGACCTTTTGGCACCCCAGCCTCTTCCAGCAACGGCATCAAAGCCAGCATGGTCAAGGGCGTCTCAGAGGCCGGTTTGATGATCACGGCACAGCCTGCCGCTAGGGCAGGTGCAATCTTGCGCGTGCCCATTGCTGCGGGGTAATTCCAAGGGGTGACAAGCACCGCCAAGCCTGCGGGTTTATGCTGAACAATGATCCGCGCGCCAGAGGCTGGAGCATGGGTGATCATACCATCGGCCCGCACCGCCTCTTCGGCGAACCAACGGAAAAACTCTGCTGCATAGGCCGCCTCGCCAATGGCATCGGCCCGCGCTTTACCATTTTCCAAAGTGATCAAATGGGCAAACTCTTCCAGCCGCGCGGTCATCAGCTCCCAAGCTTTACGCAGCACCTCTGATCTGTGCCGCGGTGTTTGAGCGGCCCAAAGAGCCATGGCCGCCTCTGCCGCATCGAGTGCGGCATCTGCATCGGCAATATCGGCAGAGGCAACAGACGCAATCACCGCCTCTGTCGCAGGGTTCAGCACATCAAAACGCTCCTGCCCCGCACCTGCTTGCCAATCTCCATCAATATAAAGGTTCGTATAGTCCATATTTCATACCCTTTGGATCAAAGCAGATGGCGAAGCGGCTGCTCCATCCGGCCTGCAAATTCAGTTAGAAAAGAAAGGGCCGCATCCGCGCTCATATGATCGCTGCGGCATTCCAATGTGAGCGCGAGAAAGTCTCCTTGGCTCAGAAGCGTGAGCGTTGGCTGGCCATCAGCACAGTTCTCAATCGAAGTGATAGCGGAATTGCGCAAATCATATATGAGGAGCTGCGCTGGCGCGACCTCATCATCCGCGCGGGCTTTGCCTAAACCGGTATGATGGGGATTAGTAAACTGCTGGGTTGTTGCAAATTGGCGGTAAGCAATCACGATATCCTGTTGCCCCTGCTCCCATGCGCCAGCCGCAAGCCCCGCGACCACCGCCCCGGCTTCACGGCCGGTAGATTGTGCAGACACCAATGACATAATTTCGCTGAATTGCTCTGCGCGGACCTGCGCAGTCAATCGGCGCAGGGCCTTTGCGGCAAAGGTGGCCACGGTGCTGGATACCATCCCCTCCAGAACGTCTACATCAGACATATGAAAAGGTTGCACGTGGCCTGCTTGTACCAACTGCTGCAGATCCAATCCACGCTCATGAGCCAACCGGCGCGCCTTGGGTGAGGCCAGAATGCGGCCAGAGTTGGGCACTGCCACTGCTTTTTTTGCACTCTTAGGTTGGTCTGACGTCACAACCGCGGGAGCCAACGGCGCGACCTCATACGTCACTGCCCGATTGGAACGCTGCACAAGTGCAGCCGGTTTGGCTAAACTAATAATAGCCACGTTATGGCCCACGGGAACGTCTTCACCCGCCTGAGCCAGAAGGGCCGCCACAAATCCATCAAAGCCCGCTGTCACTTCCATGGTGCTCTTGTCAGTCTCAACTTCAAACAAGATATCATCCGCCCTGACGGCCTCACCGGGCTGTTTGAGCCAATTGACCAAAAGCCCCGTATCCTGTGTCATTCCAAGTGCTGGCATAATAACCGCCTGGCCCTCTGGAAGCGCATCATCCTGCGAGGCCTCCTGAGGCGCCACCGCGTTCGGTGCCTCCCCGATCACCGCAATGACCTGCCCCACCGGGACCTCGTCACCTGCATTGGCCACAACATTGGTCAAAAACCCCGAATGCTGTGCCTCCACCTCCATCGTCGCCTTGTCGGTTTCAACTTCAAAAAGCGCCTCACCCACGGCTATCGCGTCCCCAGGTTGTTTGGACCAACTGACAAGAATGCCGCTATCTTGCGCCATACCGAGCGCTGGCATTATCACATCATGTGACATTGATCATCTCTCCAGCCATCAATCTCCGCGCCACGGCCACAACGCCCTCAGGCGTGGGCACTGTAATATCCTCCAAGGCCGGAGAAAACGGAATTGGCACATCCATCGCACCCATGCGGATCACAGGTCCATCGAGATGATAGAAGGATTGCTCCATGATCCGCGACGCAATCTCTGACGTAACACCAAAGGATTGGTGCCCCTCATCAATCACGATACAGCGACTGGTTTTACGAACAGAAGAGTTAATCGTTTCCATATCCAAAGGCACGATAGTACGCGGATCAATGACCTCCGCGCGGATGCCTTCGGCTGCCAATATCTCAGCTGCTTTTTCGGCAACCTGCACCATGGAAGAGGTGCCAATCAGGGTAATATCAGAACCTTCTCGTTTAACATTGGCCACGCCAAAGGGAATCAAAAGTTCACCTTCTGGCACCTCTGCCTTGTCTTGGTACATCAACTTGTCTTCGAAGATCACCACCGGATTATTGTCGCGAATGGCAGTTTTTAAAAGCCCCTTGGCCTCAAATGCAGAAGAGGGCATGGCGACTTTGATACCAGGGATATGCGCCACAATAGCATGCAAAGATTGGCTGTGCTGGGCCGCTGATCTCCGCGTGGCGCCCATATTGGTGCGCAATACAAGCGGTACATTCAACTTCCCCCCAGACATGTAATGGGTCTTGGCCGCCTGATTACACAACTGGTCCATGATCAAAAAGATGAAATCACCAAACATCAGATCCACGATAGGCCTGCTTCCCGTCATGGCTGCCCCTACGGCAATGCCCATGAACCCCGGCTCAGAAATCGGGGTATCAATCACCCGGTCGGTGCCAAACTCTTCGACTAACCCAGAGGTAATTTTAAATGGAGTGCCCGCCTCGGCCACATCCTCACCAATCAGGAAAATTGTCTCATCGCGGCGCATCTCTTCAGCGATGGCTTCATTTACCGCGGTAGAAAATGTTATTTCGCGCATTATGCTGTCTCCAAAAATACATGCATGTCGACTTCATTTGCATCAGGATATTTAGCCTCAAGCGCATAGGCCACGGCAGCGGCTGCATCCGCTTTGATCTCTGCTTGAATTGCATCCAAATCAGCTTGGCTACTGATGCCTTCAGAGGTCAACCATTTGCCAAAATTGGTGATGGGATCACGGGTTTCGTGCCATTGCTTTTCCTCAGCCTTGGACCGGTAATATTCACGGTTGATATCGCCCACATGGTGCCCATGATAGCGGTAAGTTTCCAGCTCAACAAAGAACGGTCCCTCACCTTTGCGGCAGCGCAATACCAGCTTTTGCGCAAAATCATTAACGGCCAACACGTCTTGCCCATCCACTTGGAAGGCTTCGATGCCAAAGGCTTCCGCCCGTGCGGTGATCGAACCTGCGGCAATCTCATCTGTACGTGTATATTCGGAATACCCATTGTTTTCGCAGGCATAGATGACCGGCAGCTTCCATAAAGCGGCCATATTCATAACCTCATACATCAGCCCCTGAGCTGTGGCCCCGTCGCCAAAAAAGCAAACCGTAACATCGTCACGCCCTAAGCGTTTGGCTGATAAAGCCGAGCCAGTGGCGATCCCCATAGAGCCGCCAACAATAGCATTTGCGCCAAGATTGCCATTGGACTGATCCGCGATATGCATCGAGCCACCCTTGCCGCGGCAATAGCCCTCTTCCTTGCCCAACAATTCACAAAACATCTTTTTGAAGTCAGCCCCCTTGGCCACACAATGCCCATGGCCACGGTGTGTTGAGGTAATTTTATCGGTGACCTTCAACGCCTCACAGATGCCGACAGCTACCGCCTCCTGGCCTGAGTACATATGGGTCAATCCAGGCATTTTTGCCGAAAGATAAAGTTGATTTGCCTGATCTTCAAAATTGCGGATCCGCACCATTTGGCTATACATACGCAGGTAATCTTCGGTATTAGTTTTCATATCAGTCATCTGATCATTCCAAAAAATTCCCGCCCTGCTAAAAGCAGGACGGGACCAGGGGAGAATTAATAACGCGCAGCGATTGGTAGTTCTGCGGCAGGAAAAAGGCTAATAACTTCGCAACCAGTATCAGTCACAACGACCTCTTCTTCGATACGCGCAGCCGAATAACCATCTGTAGCCGGACAATAAGTTTCCAAAGCAAATACCATGCCCGTCTCAATCATCATTGGGTTTTCCATCGATACAGCCCGTGAAATTATTGGCCGCTCGTGCAGAGCCAGGCCAAGACCATGACCAAATTGTAGACCAAACGCTTCAAGCTCACTGCCAAACCCTAACTCTTGTGCTGTTGGCCAAACGGCAGCCACTTGATCAGTAGTCACCCCAGGTTTTATCATAGCAATCGAAGCGTCTAGCCAGTCACGAGCTTTTACATAAGCGTCTACTTGACACGGCGTGGACATGCCAATGTTGAAGGTGCGATAGTAACACGTACGATAGCCCTGATAACTTTGCAAAATATCAAAGAATGCCTGATCTCCAGGCCGGAAATAACGGTCAGTAAAGTTATGAGGGTGCGGGTTACAGCGCTCACCAGAAACAGCATTGATCGCCTCGACGTCGTCAGACCCCATCTCATACAACATCTTATTTGACATCGCGACGATATCATTTTCACGGATCCCTGGACGCAACTCATTGTAAATCATGTGGTACACCCCATCCACCATCGACGCCGCTTGGGTCAGCAGGTGGATTTCGTCGACACTCTTTATTTCGCGAGCTGAAAGCATTATTTGTTGACCGTCGACCACATTCAAACCTGCATCTTGCAACGCAAAAAACATGGCCGTTTCAGCATAATCCACACCGACTGGCATGTCCGCAACACCAGCTTTCTTCAGTAGTCCAAAAATCTCGTCGGCATAGCGCTTCATCAACCCAAACGAGGGCGGTATCGTACCCCGCATCCCTACTACGCCTGCACGCATTCGGTCCGGATCCAACCAATCGCAATATTCACGATGATGAACAGCAGCTGATCCAAAGTCCCAAACATAGGGCTCTTCGTCGCCAGCAAGTAAGGCAAAACGGCACATTTTGTCCCGCTCCCACTCACCTATTTTTGTGCCTGAGATGTATCTGATATTATTCACATCAAAGGTCAGTAGAGCACCACAATTAGATTTTTTTAATGCTTCCTTTGTACGGCTTAGGCGATAGCGGCGAAGACGGTCATGATCCACACGACGCTCAAAATCCACGGCTGTATGTCCTAACGCTGGAAGATGCCTATCCCAACGCCAATTGGGGTCAATATCACCTGGCTGTAAAATCCTTGGATTTAATGCATTTGCTAGCGTCATTTGGGCCTCCATTTGGCCCCCGTCTGCGCGAAGGCTAGTAATGTCCGCGTGACCGCATCAAAGCGTCCGTGCGGTTTTGTGAATTTGCCAAAGCAGCGTCGATTGTTTTTGCGCCGACTAACATATCGTGCATCTCTTCACCGACGATGGCGATTATGTCCGAGATCTCAGGGACTGGCGGCCGCGGCCACATCTGCAAAACACCAAACCGAGCCATCTCATCCACCTTGGAAATCACAGGCGAAATTTTACTCACTTCGGGGTCCATGCTGACGCTAAAACGCGGTGAGACCAGGCTCCCATTCTCAATATATAGTTTTATCGCCTGTGCCGATGAAAGCGACGCTAAAGCTGTCCAAATTGGACCAATTCTATCCGGAGAAATGTTCGCTGGAATAGCCAAGGCATAGCCGCCCAAAGGGGCAACGGGCTTGGCATTTGACCCAGCTGGATGCGGGAGGTACTCAGTTACGCCATGTGCAGGCGATTCTGGGTTCAACTCGAACATGGGCGCCAGTAGCGTAGCACAATAGGCCATGCCCACTTCTCCATCTGCATAGGCACGCGCACGTTCATACCACGACATGCTCAGTATATTGCTTGGTGAGAAATTGAGCAGTTCCCGCAGATAAACTGCTGACTGCCGCGCGGCTAGCGTATTAAACATCGGGCGGAAATTCTCACCTTCGACGTTGCCACCGTCGAACCCACTGATTGTCCGTCGCAAATTAATCGCAGGTTGACCAAAAGCCGCCATACTGAACAAAAATGAATGACCAAGCGGCGTTCCGCGGGCCGCGTTCCAAGCAATTCCAGACATATTTCGTGCCCGACTGTGAAAGGTTTTAGCAACCTCCAGAGTGTCCTCAATTGTGCGAGGCGCATCCAAGCCAAATTGATTTAAAATATCGCGGCGGCACACCAGAAGATCCGGCGTCGTCTGTACGGGAATACCATATTGGCGGCCCTTATATCTGGCACTCGCTATTGCTTCAGGATGGAAATCTGACGTGTCAAAATTAGTTTTTTCAATAAGTTCATCAATAGGCATAAATCGCCCCTGCTGCGCCATCTCTCCAAACCAAGGCAAATCGCAAGCGATGATGTCATAAGAAGATCTCTCACTTTTTGCATTTTTTATAATCTCGTCCCGCAACCGATCGATTGACAAGGCACGGCTTTGGATTGGCACACCAAAAATTGACTCGAATTGTTTTTTCAAAACATGCATTGCCAAAAACGTAGGGTCCGCATGCACCAGAACCCCAAGTCCTTTTTGTAACTGCAACTTAGAGGACAAAACACTCGGTGGATTTATCACATTACCACGCTGGTAGGACGAACCATAAAAATAATCACTACCCCGGCCAGGCACGGATAACCCAATAGTGCTACCAATTAGCGAATGTACCCGCCGCGCATATTCTTGCCACTCCTGAATTAATTTTTCAGATGGATGAAGAGAAAAGCTTTTGCCGGTCACAGTCCGAGCACGTCTCATAATTAATCCGCGGCTCTCAATATCATTGATTGCCCGAATGGCAGTGCCATATGTCAAACCTGAGCTTTGAGCCAATGATGAGCTAGTTGTCAGTTTGCCCTCCAAGTGGTTACGTAACAAAGCCACGAAGAGTTGTGTTTCAGCGTACCCAGTTTTGATGCTCAACGCTTGAGCTGACTCTTGATCCAATTGCTCAATAAAATCGAGAAACCGCGACATCTCTTCGCTAGCCGCACCAAATTTATGCCCCCTATCTTGGGTTTCGAAGGGCCCCTCTGGACGACTTTTACGTTTTATAATTGATTGCATGGAGTTCCAAAAATATTAGAATACCACACTAGGCAATTTCGCGCCGTCAGGATCAAGCAATAATATCCAAATTGGATATTATTGCTATCCAGATCGGATTTTTTGCCGTCTTTCCGCCAACTGTTTAGCTAGCATATCGGTGTCAGCCAAAATTTGTTTTCGGCGTTGGCTTTCATCGAACACTCGAGACCCAGTCTGAAACATAATAACCACAATAAGCAACACTCCTAGGTACAACTGTACCATAAACGCAGGGGTAACATTGAACACCAAACCAGTGTTTAGAAAGTTAACAGTCAATGTACCAATAGCGGCGCCAATCACTCCACCTTTTCCACCCAAAATGCTAACACCCCCGATAAAGGCAGCTACAGTTCCGGCCAACAAGACATATTGCAATCCCAAGGCCTGAGCCGTTCCAGATCGCAAACCAATAATCGCCCCACCCAATCCGGCACATAGACCGGAAATGGCGAACACGATAATCATGGGTCGCTTCAAACTAACGCCAGCCGCCACAGCCTCTTTACGCGCCCCACCAATAGCGTAAATTTCACGCCCAAATTTTGTGTAGTTTATAAACAAAGCAACAAGAATAAACATAAGGATGACAAGCAAACTAGCGGGTGAAAAATACCCCAACATTTTTGTTGAGATGAAATCCGGCACTCGAAAATCAGTGAGCATTACTGTTTTTTCTTCAGCGGCGAACAAGGCGACTCCGCGCAACAGCATTAATGTACCAACCGTCAAAACAATAGCACGCACCCGAAGGTAGGCGATAAAATAGCCTTGGATCATGCCAATGGTGGTGGAAACCACTAGAGCAATCAACAGGGCCGTTGGGGCCCCCAAGCTGTCGGTGAATCGCACCGTAATCACAGCCGCAAGGGCAGCATTCGATCCAATCGAAAGATCAATTTCACCTGCTATGATACATAGAGTTAGGGCTAAGCCTACCAAACCCAACACCGCAAACCTTTCCATGATCGCAAAGCCCGTGCGATGTGTGGCAAAAAACTCAGTGCTCATTGCAAAATAACCGTACACGCAAACACTGAGTAATATTGCAAAAGCAAGATCAGGATTTGCAACGACCCAATTTTTTAGTTTTGTCATTGTCCTAATTTCCTATTCTTCTGCTCGACTACCGCGGCGAACCAATGCAAACACCATAATGCTAAATACAATCATCAAACCAACAGCCAAAACCCGCGGCCCACTGTTAAAGCCGTGCAGCACCATCATGTTGTCTATTGTTGAGATAAATACTGCTCCCAAGCTGGACCGAAGGCTTGAGCCATAGCCGCCCATAATAGAGTTTCCGCCAACCATAACCGTTGCAATCACCATAATGGTCATGTCGCCGGATGAGCCAAAAGATGACGAAAAGTAATTTACATGCGCACTAGAGACCTGAGCGGAGAAGGCAACGGCTACCAATGCTGAACAAATTGATGCAATAATGCAGACCTTAATTGCCATGGAAAAGTTCTCATGCCCTGTCGCCTTTCCAGCCGCACGATTTGCACCAATCAGATAAACTTGACGGCCAAAGCTTGTTTTACGCAGTACCAACTCCGCAATGATAGCAATCACCACAAATGCAATGGTTATATTAGGTAATCCAAAAGTAGACCCCGACCCAAGCCATTCAGCTCCGTGGGGCCGCCGGAAAGACACAACTAAATTATCGCTCCACCAACTACCGATGCCGAAAAACAAGCCCGCAGCGCCCAAGGTAACCACGATTGGATTCCCGCCCAACCCGATTAACACCCCTTGAATGGCGCCAGCCAAGGTCGCAATGGCCATGGTCACCAAAAATGATATTGGGAAGCCGAGACCCGCGGCCATGCAAGTTGCAAAAGCAATTATTGCTAAAGCCGCGGTTTCCTTCATAGATAATAAAAAGAAGTTTCCCGATAGGGTTACAAACGTCAGTCCAATGGCCATGATGCCCACAATTGCTGCATCGCGTATGATAGTTTTGAAATTGAAGAGTGTTAAAAAGTTTGGAGCGGTTGCCGCGCCAATAATGCAAACTGCCATGAAAATTCCAACCATAAGAATAACCAGTGGCGAATGGTCCCGCGCCAAGCGCTGAATAAAGTTTGGTTTATACGCTTCTGTGAAACTGTTCATGCCACTTGCCCCTCTTGCAGACCTGTCTCATCAAATGGATCTGTGATTTCCTTCAAAATCGTCGCAGCAGTCATATCCTCCAAGGCAAGTTCGCCAATTTGAATGCCTCGATAAACAGTGATTACCCGATCAGGTAGGTTGGTAATCTCTTGAATATCAGTCGAAGCAATAATAATCGCTGCCCCCTCATCAGCAAGCTCACGCAATTTTTGATAAATCTCAGCACGGGCCCCAACGTCGACCCCACGGGTAGGTTCATTTACAAGAATGAGATTGGGTTTGATCGCCAACCATTTTGCTAAAGCCACTTTTTGTTGATTTCCGCCGCTCAACACCCCTGCTTCTTGCGGGAGGCGCGCCGGGTCAACTGTAAATTTAACCGCGTTTTCTGAAGCCATGCTCAGCTCCTCGGCATCAGATCTAATTCCCCAATTGGATATCCGTTTAAGAGCGGCTGCCGAGAGATTCTCAGAGATGGGGCGTCCTAAAAACAACCCATCGTGTTTGCGATCATCCGAGCAATAGGCAATGCCAGCATCAATCGCCTCCCTTGGGTTTTTTGGCAGGAAATTGCGTCCCTGATAAACGAGATTGCCATCGCGGGTTTTAGTTGCACCAGCTATGGCGGCAAGGATGTCGCCAGTCCCGCTACCCAACTGCCCAGCGAGACCCAGAATTTCACCGGGGAAAATATCAAAAGAGATCCGTTCCAAAAGCCGATCTGGCCAAAGATTTTGAACCTTCATCAAAGGCTCGCCAGTTTGCAATTTAATATCACGGGTTGGAAACATATTATTCAATTCACGTCCCAGCATCAATTCCACGAGGCTGTTTACATCCAAATCAGCTGCCTCGCGTGGTAATTGGCTCTCCCCATCACGCAACACTATGATGCGATCCGAGATCTTAAAGATTTCATCCATTCGGTGACTAACATAAACAATCGATTTGCCCCGTTTTGACAGGCGGTTCACCATGTCCAAAATGCGAATTGAATCAGATTCACCCAATGCAGCCGTTGGCTCGTCTAAAATCAGAAGTTGTGGATCATGCGCCAACAATCGGGCTACCTCGATCAGGTGCTGCTCCCCAATAGATAGTCGATCAGTTGCAATACTTGGATCAATATGGCCCAACCCAACCTCTTCCAAAAACGGCTTTGCCATTCGGGACAAACTGCGTTTTGTGGCAAATGTCGGAACCTTATCACCAGCCAGAAAAATATTTTCAGCCACACTCATAGTTTTGATGAGGCTCAATTCTTGTTGGGCTACAGCAATGCCAGCACGTTCTGCTTGAATGGGGCTGTTGAAATGGAGCGCCTCACCGTTCAAAAGGTATTCACCAGTAAATCCACTGTCAAAACCGCTGATAATCTTAACCATGGTTGACTTTCCGGCGCCATTTTCTCCAACTAGTCCAATGACCTCACCTGGCATTATTTCGAAATCCGCACCACGCAGAGCTTGGATAGCACCATAAGAGCGTTTAATATTTGTTAGCTTAAGTAGTGGTTGCATATGGGCATCCCAATGCTTGAAATTTAAAGAAACAAACCAGAAGCAATACTTTATTGCTTCTAGCCGTATTATTTAACCAATGATCACTTAAGCTCTAACTTACCAAGCTCCAGAGCAGAGCTCTTCGATGCCGTAAAGCTTACCATCAAAACCACGCAGTGCTGTGGTAGCAATGGTCTCTTTAGTCACAGATGGGTTTGGCGTGAAGTTGATGTAGTTTGCCAACTTGCCAGTCTCCAGATATTCTTCAACCAATTTGATTGCCAATTGGCCTTCGTGCAATGGGGACTGCAGAGTTGTACCAAATTGCTTGCCTTCTTCGATCAATTGCTTGTCGCCGTTACAAACTGTACCCACTGCAATAACATCTTTGCCCATGACCATTCCAGCCTCTTCCAAAGCTTTAATTCCACCTGTCAAAATAGCGTCATCCATACCGTAAACAAAATCAATGCTTTGTCCTTGAAGGGCTGCAATCATTTTAGCAGCACCCTTGTAACCGTTTGCTTGTCCAAAGCCTTCATCAACATCACCAATGATAGTCAAATCAGAACCAGCAATAGCCTCTTTAAACGCGTTGATGGAAAGACCGTATCCACCATAACTATGAGGATATGATAGTGCCAAAACGTTAAATCCAGTACCGCCTGCAGCTTTTTTAGCCGCTGCCGCTTCACGCATCATGTAGCCTGCGTTACGTGCACGAAGACGGTCATCGGGACCAGCAAAGCCAAAGATATATTGCTTATCTTGCTCGTTTGGTAGTTGGTTGATTTTCAATACAGGAACTCCTGTTTTAGCCAAGGCGCGCAAGGAGCCCAGGCCTGCAACAGCGTCAGATGGCCACCAAATAAATACATCAGGCAATTGTCCAGCCGCCAAAATCTGTTGGACTTGCTGATCTTGCTCTGCTTGGTTGAATTGGTTTTCAAATACTTTGATGTCAAAACCCTTCAACTCCGCTGTCGCTTTGATACCTTTAATGAACTTGCCGATATATGCTTCGCCAGCCGGCCCGTTAAATGATACGATAGAACCTTCCGCCCAAGCAGAACCCGCTGTCATGGTCAATGCCACGGCACCCGCAGCAAACGAACGATATAAATTTTTAAAGTTTTCCATTTTTCCCTCCCTGGAATGAATCGACTCGATCCATCAATGTGAAATCAGGTTCTACAAAACTACTTTGATTTATAACGAAGTGTTTGTCCAACTTGGATAAAGTTGAGTCATTTTGGATATTTTGATGATTTAATTAATCAGCTGGAATTGAGATGCATTAGAAATGATTCAAAATAATTTGGAGAAGATTATGGACCCGAACCGTCTCAAAGGA
>CESI01017858.1_pt1 | contig 17552 bp, 12 predicted proteins | sample 356301 | NCBI WGS metagenome assembly CESI01 (sample SAMEA2621423, study PRJEB7988) | marine metagenome | biome: marine biome (ENVO:00000447); feature: deep chlorophyll maximum layer (ENVO:xxxxxxxx); material: "saline water (ENVO:00002010), including plankton (ENVO:xxxxxxxx)" | depth 40 m | reverse complement strand
GAACGATTTTTAGATATCCCACAAATTAAAGGGTTCAAAAATGAAAATACACTTCCCCTATTTATAACCATTACTTGTGAGTTTTCTAGATTTGATAACCCGATAAGAATTTCAGCTGGAGAAAATGTTTTTTGGAATACAACTGGTGGAGCAGCATCTATGATTACAACCACCAGAGAAGTGTTTATTAGTGGAGGGCAAGCTTTTAATAAGCTTTTAATAGCAACATTATTAGAATTTAATAATGAAGATTTAACCATTGCAGAGTCTCTAGTAAAAACAAAAAACAACTATTCAAATTTTCAAAAATTCTTTATATATTATTTTGGAGACCCTGTAAAAAAATTAGCAATTCCTGAGCCAAATATTAAAATAACAAAGATGAATGGTGTAGATATTACCCAATCTATAGATACACTTAAAGCCTTATCTAAAGTTAGTTTTGATGGAATTGTTACAGATAATTTAAATAATATTTTAACTAATTTTAATGGAAGTTTATCCACAACTGTATACGATAAGCCAATTGATAAATCTACCCTAGACAATGATAATTTTGGTATTGTAGAAATTTTTGATTCTCAAGAAAGTAAATTATTTAGAGGATTGGCTACTGTAGAAAATGGAAATTTCAACTTTGAATTTATAGTGCCTAGAGATGTCAAAATTGCTTATGGAAAAGGTAAGTTAAGTTTTTATGCTACTAATGAGGTTATAGACAAGGCTGGTTATACTAGTGATATAATTGTAGGAGGTATTAACGAAAACGCACCAGAAGATACTACTGGCCCTGAAATTCAATTATTTATGAATGACGAATCTTTTTTAGATGGCGCCAATACAAATGCATCACCAAATCTAATAGCAAAATTATTCGATTTGAGCGGTATTAATACTTCAGTCACAGCTGTAGATCATGATATAGTTGGAATTTTAGATGGAGATGAATCTAATCCAATAATTTTAAATGATTTTTATCAAACAGAATTAGATGATTTTACTCGTGGTAAGGTGGTGTATCGATTACGAGATTTAACTGTAGGACCTCATACTCTTAAACTAAAGGCATGGGATACCTATAATAATTCTTCAGAAGCTATTTTAAACTTTGTAGTGGTTAGTGATTTGACTATAACTTTGGATAATGTTTTGAATTATCCAAATCCATTCGTAAATTACACCGAATTTTGGTTTAATCATAACAAGCCAAATGAACCCCTTGAAGTTCAGGTGCAAATATTTACTGTTTCAGGAAAATTAATTAAAACAATCAATCAGCAAGTTCAAACAACAGGTAATTTATCAAGAAATATTTCATGGAATGGTTTGGATGATTTTGGAAATAAAATAGGTAAGGGTGTATACATATATAAATTAAAAGTAAGGTCAACAGCAAGTAATATATCAACAGAAAAGTATGAAAAATTAGTTATACTATAATATATTAAATTACGATATTTACGTTAAAGTAAATCAACTAAAACAAAAACATGAAGAAAATAGCATTATTGTTCATTATTTACATCTCAAGTATTTTTGGTGCTCTTGCACAAACTACTGGAGGAATTACAACAGCCACTCCTTTTTTATTAATTATACCAGATGCAAGATCAGGAGCAATGGGTGATATTGGAGTTTCTACTTCAGCAGATGCAAGTTCTCTTTTTCACAATCCATCTAAAATTGCATTCAGTGGACAACAGGTGATGATAGGTTTAAATTATTCTCCATGGCTTAGAAATCTAACAGATGATATTTTTATTGGAAGCGCTTCATACATAAACAGATTTAGTGAAAATGCTGCTTGGGGAGCTGAGTTCAGATATTTTTCTCTAGGTCAAGTCGATTTAACTGATAATGTTGGAAATCCTACAGGAACTATTAATCCAAATGAATTTGCACTCTCTGGAACGTATGCATTAAAACTTAGTGAGACATTTTCTATGGGAGTAAGTGGTCGTTATTTTAGATCAAACTTAGCTTTTACAGGTACAAACTCTACCTTACAACCCATCAACTCTTTTGCGGTCGATGTATCTGGTTATTACCAATCATTTGAAGAGAATTACGGGAGTTTTAACGGACGTTATAGGATTGGTTTTAACATAGCGAATATTGGTCCAAAAGTATCTTATGTTCCAGGACAAGATGATTTTATTCCAACGAACTTAAAATTTGGAGGTGGTTTTGATTTTATTTTAGACGAATATAACATTTTAAGTGTAAATACTGAATTTACAAAACTCCTAGTTCCTTCTCCACAATTAGATGGTTCTGATCAAGACACAGGGTTTATCTCTGGTATGTTTAGTTCATTTGGGGATGCAGATGGAGGTTTTAGTGAAGAATTAGAAGAGGTGACTTATGCATTAGGTGCAGAATATCTTTATAATGATGCATTTGCATTGCGTGCAGGGTATTTTCATGAAAGTGAAAATAAAGGAAATAGACAATTTTTCACAATGGGTGCTGGATTTAAAACGAACGCTCTAAATATTGACTTATCATATTTAATCAATTCATCTGATGTAAATAATCCATTAGAAAATTCGCTTCGTTTTTCTTTATCATTTGATTTAGGAGAAATCTACGACGATTATTAATATTATGATCTTTTAAAACAAGATGTTCTAATGAGAGAGATGAACACAGGTAGTACTGCATTTATATATAAGGATATCAACGAGTTATCTGATGTTGATAAAAAATTAATGGAAGCAGCTATTGAGATTACAAAAACTGCATATGCACCGTATTCTGGTTTTAATGTAGGAGCTGCTCTTTTGATGGATGACGATTCTATTATTACAGGAAATAATCAAGAAAATGCAGCTTATCCTTCAGGAATATGTGCTGAACGTGTTGCAATCTGGAAAGCAGGCTCCTCCTTTCCAAATAAAAAAATAAAAAAAATAGCCATTACTGCTGTTTCTTCCAATAAACAATTAGATAAACCTGTGGGTCCTTGTGGTGCTTGTAGACAAACAATGTTAGAGTATGAAATCAACCAAGCCGAAGATGTTGAAGTTATCTTCATGGGTGAGGTAGGTAATGTGGTAAAAACAAAGTCTATTGCATCATTATTGCCTTTTTCTTTCGACAGCTCTTATTTATAATGTCTCTATATTGCAATTTTAAAATTATTTAGTTAAATTATAGTAGTTTGAACATCGTAAAAACAGTACAAATTAAAAGACAAATTCAACTAAAAACAGTTTATTTATTGGATACATATATACATACATGATAACTTCACTCATTACCGGCACTGGATCTTATATCCCAGAAATTAAAAAAGAGAATAAAAAGTTTCTAGAAAATCGATTTTTAAATTCAGATGGTACAGAAATACCTAGTGAAAATGCGATTATTATAGAGAAATTTAAAGCCATCACAGGTATTGAAGAAAGAAGATATGCTGCTTCTAAATACAATACATCAGACTTAGGGTATTTTGCTGCCCAAAAAGCAATTGAAGATGCAGCCATAAATCCGGAAGAGTTAGATTATATTATTTTAGCACATAATTTTGGAGATATTAAGTCAACGGCTATTCAAAGTGATTTATTGCCAAGTTTAGCAACAAGAGTAAAATATAGATTGGGAATTGAAAACCCTAATTGTGTAGCGTATGATATTTTATTTGGCTGTCCGGGTTGGATAGAAGGTGTTATTCAAGCACAAGCATTTATAAAAGCAGGTATTGCCAACAAAGTATTGGTTATTGGAGCAGAAACGTTGTCTAGGGTTGTTGATAAATACGATAGAGATTCTATGATATATAGCGATGGAGCAGGTGCTTGTATTGTTGAAAAGAATGAAGGGCAAGATTCCGGAATTTTAAGCCATGCCACACAAACTTTTGCAAAAGATGAGGCTTATCATTTGTTTTTTGGAAAATCTTTTGAAACTCAACAAGATCCAGATATACGTTATATAAAAATGCATGGAAGAAAGATTTATGAGTTTGCATTAAATAATGTTCCTGCCGCAATGAAATCTGCTTTAGATAAAAGTGGCATTCCAATTGAAGAGGTGAAAAAAATATTCATTCACCAAGCTAATGAAAAAATGGATGAAGCAATTATTAAACGTTTTTATAGACTCTATAAAACATCTGCTCCAGATGGTGTGATGCCTATGAGTATTCATAAATTAGGAAACAGTTCTGTTGCTACTGTTCCTACATTATTAGATTTAGTTTTAAAAGGAACTATAGAAAATCAATCACTTCATAGGGGAGATGTTATCATTTTAGCCTCTGTCGGAGCTGGTATGAATATTAATGCGGTAGTTTATAGATATTAAATTGTAAAATTTTATAAACACAAAGCTTTCATTTCTAAATTGAAGCACTATTTTTGCACATGCAACAACACCAGGTACTTATTTTAGATTTTGGATCGCAATACACTCAATTAATTGCGAGGAGAGTAAGAGAGTTGAATATCTACTGTGAAATTCACCCATACAACAATCAACCATCAAACGTAAACGACTTTAAAGCAGTTATTTTATCTGGCAGTCCTTCTTCTGTTAGATCTGAAGATGCCCCGCATCCAGATTTGTCAGAAATTAGAGGAAAAAAGCCCATGCTAGCTGTTTGTTACGGAGCACAATATTTAGCTCATTTTTCTGGCGGAAAAGTAGCACCATCAAATACCAGAGAGTACGGAAGAGCAAATCTCTCTTTCATAAAAGACAACGAAACTTTTTTTTCAAATATCTCTGAAGGAAGTCAGGTTTGGATGAGTCATTCAGACACCATTAAAGAGCTACCAACAAACGCTGTGCATTTGGCTAGTACTTCTGATGTAGAAAATGTAGCTTTCAGAATTGAAGGTGAAGATACGTTCGCAATTCAATTTCATCCTGAAGTTTACCATTCTTTAGATGGGAAACAGTTGTTAGAAAATTTTCTAGTAAAAATTGCAGGAGTAGCACAAACTTGGACATCTGATTCTTTTGTGGAAACAACAGTTTTAAACATACAAAAAAAAGTAGGAAATGATAAAGTAGTTCTGGGCTTGTCTGGAGGAGTAGATTCTTCTGTGGCAGCAGTTTTATTACACAAAGCAATTGGCGAAAATCTGTATTGTATTTTTGTGAATAACGGATTACTTCGCAAGAATGAGTTCGACAGTGTACTTAATCAATACGAAGGGATGGGATTAAACGTTAAAGGTGTAGATGCATCGGCACGTTTTTTGACCGCTTTAAAAGGATTGTCTGATCCAGAGCAAAAAAGAAAAGCTATAGGAAACTCATTTATTGAAGTTTTTGATGATGAAGCTCATAAAATAGAAAATGTAAAATGGTTGGCACAAGGAACTATTTATCCAGATGTTATAGAGTCAGTATCTGTAAATGGAGGACCCTCAGCAACGATTAAAAGTCATCACAATGTAGGAGGGTTGCCAGATTTTATGAAATTAAAAATTGTAGAACCTTTACGTATGATTTTTAAAGATGAGGTAAGAAGAGTAGGGGCTTCTATGGGAATAGATCCTGAGTTATTAGGAAGACATCCATTTCCTGGGCCAGGTTTAGCGATTAGAATTCTAGGAGATATTACACCAGAAAAAGTAGCTATTTTACAAGAGGTAGACGCTATTTTTATCAATGGTTTAAAAGAAAGTGGATTGTATGATAAAGTTTGGCAAGCTGGCGCCATATTGCTGCCTGTTAACTCAGTAGGTGTTATGGGAGATGAAAGAACCTATGAAAAAGTAGTGGCATTAAGAGCTGTAGAAAGTACAGATGGAATGACGGCTGATTGGGTGAATTTACCTTATGAGTTTTTACAAAAAACATCCAATCAAATTATAAATAAAGTAAAAGGTGTCAATAGAGTTGTATATGATATTAGCTCAAAACCACCAGCAACTATCGAATGGGAATAAAATTATGAGAAAGTTTAAATTAATTATCATCTTATTTTTTGTTGTCATAGCGACTTCTTGTGGTCAACAAAAAGAATATATTTCTTACACAATAAAAAAAGGTGAAACCATGAAGGTTATAGCCAAACGTCTAGGAATTAAAACAAAAGATTTATTGCGTTTAAATCCTACTGTAGGAAGGAAGCCTTCGCCTGAAACAGCTATTATTATACCCAACAATAAATTTGATCAAAATTCACTCATTGATACTACAATTGTTAAAGAAACTGATACGATAGTTATTGTTGATGATGTTAAAGATATACAAGACTCACAAAATAAATTTTTAGTTCATAAAGTAGTTAAAGGAGATACTTTTTATAGTCTAACACGTGCATACAATGTCTCAGAAAATGAATTAAAAGCGTTAAATCTATCTCTAGAGATTTCGGGCTTACAATTAGAGATGTTGCTAAAAATAAAACCAATTGTAGATGAAAATATTTTTTTAATCTATAGAGATACTATTTCAGAGGCTGCAGCTGTAAAAATAGCGATGATGTTACCCTTTAGAGCCATTGAATATGACACCATTGATGCGATAGATATTTTTAAAACAAATAAGTTGTCTAATATTACAACAGATTTGTATTTAGGTGCTCAGGTAGCTTTAGATTCTCTCAGGAGATTGGGGATAGATGTGGAACTTTCTATTTTTGATACTGGAAGAAAAAACACAAAAATAGATTCAATTTTATCTGTTACAGACTTTAGTGATATAGATGCAATTATCGGTCCTTTATATTCCGAAGAAGTTCCAAAGGTTGCTAATAGAGCAGGTGTACCTGTTATTTTCCCAGTATATTCTAAAAAACAATCTAGTTTCCAGTCATCAAAAATCATTAAAACCTTTGCGGATAGAGAAGTGCATCAAAAAGAATTAGTAGCTCATATTTTAAGAAGCTACTCTAATGAAAACATCTTAATTATTGGAGATAGTACAGCCACTTCAATTCGGAATAGCGATCTTATTAAATCAGTATTATTAAATCATGATTCTATTACTGATGCTCTAATCATACATCCTAATCAAGGCTATATAAGGAAAGCTAATATTATAAATGCATTAAAAGCCGAAATTGGTAATTGGCTAATTTTTGCTACAGATGCAAGTGTTATTGTTTCTGACGTAGTTAATAGTTTGATTAGTTTACCAATAGAAGAGGAAGACGAAGATACGGATGAAAAAGAAGGTGACGACAAAGAGAAAGATAATAAACCAGAAATGCAAATACTACCTGAAGACACTGTTATTAAGATTTTTGGATTCAATAAATCGTCTCAGTTTGATATAATTGACAATAATAAATTAGCAAAACTTGGATTTACCTATACAAGTGATATTTTTATTGATGCAGGCTCGCCTAAAGTTCAGCTATTTAATAAGCAATATCTAGAAAAAAACTATGCATATCCTTCTTATTATGCTACTAAAGGATTCGACATTGTCTTTGATATAGTGATGAGATTGGCTTCTGGAAATCCTTTGAAAGAGACTTTTAAGAAAGGAATTTCTACTAGGCTAGAAAGTAAGTTTAACTATAACAAAAGCTTATTTAGTACATCTACTAATACTGGTATCTATATACTTCAATATAATCCTGACTTAACCATAACTAGAATAAAGTAGTGTAAAGTAATATATAAACATAAAAAAACTCCTGATGTACATCAGGAGTTTTTCTATGAGTTGAAATAATTAAATTTTCTTCATTTGTTGTTTCATCATTTGCATCTGTTCTTTTAACATGCCGTGTTTGTCAAGTTTTTTTGCTTCAGCCATTAAGGTAGTCGCTTCACGTTTTCTTCTTTTTGTCATGGCTATACCAGCTAATTGTAATTTAGCCATTGCTAAATCATGATCCATTGCCAAACCTAACCGAACAGCTTTTCGTAAATACTTTTCAGCTTGCGTCATGTTGGTTTGGGAAAGCATAATTCCATGCAAGTAATTATAGTATCCTTCTTGTTTTTGTGTGAGTGCAGTACTTGGGTTTTTTATATAAGTCAACCATTTTTGTGCAGCCGGGAAATTTTGTTTTCTTAATTGTAAAAATGACAGTAAAATAAATTCATTTTTGAAATATAATAAGATAAACATTCCTGTTAGGAATAAAATAGCGATTCCGTTGCCAATATGGCCTTGCCAAAATTCTAGGACAGACCATACTATCGTTAAAAAGGCTAATGCTAATTTTATATTTTTATGAAACATATGTTCTTTTTTTGTGAGTACTAAAGTACACTATTCTTTTATTTTTTGTAAAACTTTCTATGTTTAAACCATGCAAATACTCCTAGTATACCTATGAAGGTTGCAGAATAAAATACCGAATTAGGAGTAATTACTTGATCACCACTTGCATAGGAATGCAATCCAGATAAATAGAAATTTACTCCAAAGTAGGTCATCATTATTGCTCCATATGCAATAATAGACCATAGATTAAATGTGTATCTGCTTCTTAAACCTGGAATCAATCTCATATGCAATACAAATGCATAGACCATAATAGACACCAATGCCCATGTTTCTTTTGGATCCCATCCCCAATAACGCCCCCAGCTTTCATTTGCCCACATACCTCCTAAGAAATTACCAATGGTTAACATAATTAAACCAATAGTAATAGCCATTTCATTAATGGTTGTAATTTCTTTGATATTTAAGTCCATTTTTTTCTTATTCTTTTCTGTGGTGAAAGCAGTTAAGAACAAGGCTACAATTCCTAAAATCATACCCAGAGAAAAAGGCCCATAACTAGCAACTATAATAGATACATGAACTAGTAACCACCAAGAATTCAATACTGGTTGAAGATTTGCAATTTCTGGATCTAACCAGTTTTGATGGGCAAATGCTAAAATAACAGCAGTTAAGAAGGTGGTAGCCGCAATGGTTAATGACGATTTTCTTCCAAATGCTAAACCAAACAACATAGTTGCCCAAGCAACGTAAATAATAGATTCATAGGCATTACTCCATGGTGCATTGCCACTTATATACCATCGGCTTAGCAATCCTAAGATATGAAGACCAAAAACAAGTATTGTTATTCCTATCAGAACCTTTACAACCAAAGCGATCCATTTTTTATCATTGAAAATTTGAAGTATCACAAAAAAGATTAAAAACACACTTACATATCCATAATATTTGGCAAGTTTCTTAAAAATTTGTAATTTATTATAGGTTATTTCTAGATCTATTTTTTCTTTGTTTGGATACACTTCTGCACCATGTTTTTGTTGGAACTTTTTAATTCCAGCTAATAGCTTATCAGCCTCCGTATAATTATTAGTTCTTTTTGCATCCTGTAATAACCGTATGTAAACTGGTAAAGATTGTCTTACAAATAATGAATCTTTTCCAGTATAGTTTGCTCTAGAGCCTTCTGGAAAAGAAACCCATTTATTATTTTCATCGTTTAGTTTAGGATAAATTCTTAAAACACTTAGACTCAATGCTTGAGAAAATAAGTAGATTCTTCTATCTATTTTAATGACATCTTTTTCAAATTTGTTTTGAACATTCTTCTTTTGTGCCTCTAGTACGTAGTCACTGATTTTTGATTGAGTTCCCTCATAAAAATCTGCTAGAGCTGCATGTGTTGCATTTTCATCAACACCTATGATTTCACGAATTTCTGTGTTCCCTTTTTCTAAATAAATAAAGGGAACATTAAACCAAAGTTTTGAGTTTTCTATAATTGAAAGAAAAACTTGACTAGGTTCCATCCCATTAAAATCTTCATCATGAGAAACCTTTCTTACCAATTCAGAGGCAAAGGTGTGCGCTGGTTTCATTCTACCGCCGACATCTTGTATAATGAGCGTGTTAAATTCTTCAGCATGTTTCAAATCAACTAAGTTGGCTTTTAATACAGAGTCAATTTGTTGATCAGATATGCTAGATAGATTACTTTCTTGAGCTTGAGTAATTCCAGTAATACTAATAAAAAACCCAATAAAAAGAGTTAGAGCAGCTTTTTTGCTTTTAATTTTTTTCAATGTTTTCTTCAAGGAATCGAAACGAGTTCCTGGAGCAAATAGAATAGAAATCATTCCAAAATATAATAGAGAATATCCAATATAGGTAATTAGTGTTCCCCAAAAATCATGATTAACAGACAGATGAGTCTGTTCTATTTCACCAGAAAGATCATAACTAGCTTGAAAAAACTTGTAGCCTTTGTGATCTAATATATGATTCATGTAGATTTTATAATCAAATGTTTCATCGGTATCTATTAAAGTAATTTCACTAGCAAAAGCGGCAGCACTCTCAGAACCAGGATATTTTTCTAATTGAAAATCATTTAGTTTAACTTCAAAAGGTGTTTCTAGTAATTGAGGGCCATAATCTATTCTAAAATTTAAGCCATTTAAAGAAAATTGAGTAGGTCTTTGTGGCGCATATTTTCCGCCATATATTTCAATTTGTGATGTTTCTTCATCTACTGTTATGTCTAATACCAAGGCATCTAATTTAGTATCATCTTTTTTAGCACCTCTGATAGTTTTTAATTCCCCTTTTTTAACAGGTTCTGGAATTACAAATGGTAATTCACCAATTTTATATAATGATCTTAGTTGAAATTCTTGAACACTATCTTTAGTAACTGATCCCTCAGCTCTATCAGCCATTCGCATCCAGCTTCCATCATTCTGTGTTTGTATTTTTAAGATTCCGTCTTCTCTAAAAAGATTGATTGTACCAGAGTTATTCGGAGCTTCAAAGCCAACCAATACACCATGAATATTTTGTAAATCTCCTTTTTTGATATAATGCTCATGTCTTGAGCCACTGCTAGATTCTACAATAAATAAAAACTCTTCTCCAGTTTCATCTTCAAAGAACTTTTCTTCTGCCCAAGGAATATAGTCTGCCAATTTTATAGAGAACTCTTGCTCTCTAAAATCCTCTTCTAAACTCCAACTATTAGTTCCTTTGGCAGAGAATAAGGTAGATTTATGAAATGTTTTTTGCTCCTCGTTATTATCTACCACCAAGTTTAGATAAGTAGTTTCAGACAGAAATTTATGAGTAGTCTCACCTTCATTAATAAGCATTAAACCTTCATAGCCAACATACCTTGTTACACCTGCTCCAATTAAAATTAAAAGGAATGATACATGAAATAATAATACAGGCCATTTTTCTTTTCTTAGTAATCGATAACGGAATATATTTCCAAAAAAATTGACGATAAAAAACGCCATAATAGCTTCAAACCACCAAGCGTTGTAAACCAGTGCTTTTGCAGTTTGAGTACCATAATCATTTTCAATAAAAGTAGCTACACCCATAGCTATTGAAAAGATTATAAAAAGAATTGCCGTTAAGCGTGTAGAATATAAAATATCAAAAAATTTCTTCATCCAAAAGGGCCTTAAAACCTACCACAAATTTACGGATTAAACATTTAAATAGTGTCTTATTTTTTCTTTTTAATGCTAAAAAACCCTTATTAATTTGCGATTAATAAGGGCCTGATTTTATTTTGTTTTTGTTGGAATAGGTGGAGGACCTTCTGGAATAATAGCTTTGTAAACTTCATCTCCTTTTCGTTCTTTGTATTCAGCTTTTACTTTGTCTACAAGTGCTGGATTTTCAAATAAATCTAGCATGGTCATAGACATTGCTTTAGATGAATACAGCATTCCTTTATGCCCAATACTCATACCACCACAAGCTACAACAGCCCATGAATGCCAAGGAGTATCTTTTGGCGCAGTAGTTACACCAAGGTTTATGTTGGCTACATTCCAACTTACATCTCCTACGTCTGTAGAACCGCCTCCTGGGTTTTCTCTAGTATCTAGAAGTGGATTAATTGTACTATCCATTCCTACTTGCTCTTTTTTTGTTATTTCTTGTATTTTCTTTCCAAAAGCTATTTCATCATCTGTATATTCTATAGGACCCAAAAGTTCTAAGTTTTTTTGCATAATCTCACCACCTTCTCTATTTACCAATACCTCATAAATTCCAGAAATTAAAGAAATTTTATACTCTACGTTCGCAAGAATTGCAGCTCCTTTGGCCATTTCTTGAACACGTTCATAAACAGGCATCATTCCTGAACGTTTGGTGTCTCTTACGCGAACCCATATTCTAGTGTAATCTGGCACTACGTTTACAACTTGCCCACCGTCTTGTATGTGATAATGCATTCTAACAGATGGTCTAACATGTTCTCTATAATAATTAATACCAGAGGCATATAGCTCTAGAGCATCAGATGCGCTTCGCCCATTCCATGGATCTGCAGAAGCATGAGCAGCTTGCCCAAAAAATTCAACTTTAAAATCTACGAGTGCTAGAGAACTTTGTACATCTGCCTTTGTTTCCGCAGATGGATGCCAGCTAATATTTACATCAACATCATCCCAAAGACCTGCATTGACCATCCAAATTTTTCCAAAGAACTTTTCTTCTGAAGGAGTTCCAAGAAACTTTACGGTTCCTTTAATCTTTCCAGCCTGAATTAGTTCTTTAATAGCGATAGCAGCGCCTAGGCTTCCTGCTCCAAATAAATTATGACCACAGCCATGACCAGCTGCTCCTTCTTTAAGTGGCGATTTTGTGGGTGTTGCTTTTTGAGAAATTCCAGGTAAAGCGTCAAATTCTCCTAAGACACTAATTACCGGAGAACCAGAACCATAAGTAGCAACAAAAGCAGTTGGCATTCCAGCAACACCTCTTTCTACATTAAAGCCATTTTTTTCTGCATAACTAGCTAAAATTTCAGCAGACTTGGTCTCTTCAAAAGCTGTTTCAGCCAATCCCCATATTTCATCACTTATTTTAATAAGTTCATTTTTATGTTTTTCTACAGATGTAAGTAATGCCTTTTTATTTTTTGACATTCCTTTTTGCGCATAAGATGTAATCGACACAAAAAGTATCAATACAAATAGTATGATTTTTTTCATTTTTAAAAGAATTGAAAGTTAAGAGGTTTAAGGTACTATTATTATTCTACAGAATCAATTAAAATAGTAATCATGTCTATAGCAGCTTGTGCAATTTTAGTCCCGGGGCCAAAAACACCAACGGCACCACAATCAAAAAGAAATTGATAGTCCTGTGCAGGAATTACACCTCCAACAATCACCATAATATCTTCTCTCTCATATTTTTTTAACTCAGAGATAACTTGGGGAACAAGCGTTTTATGACCTGCAGCAAGTGATGAAATCCCTAAGATGTGTACATCATTTTCTATAGCTTGTTTAACGGCTTCTCTTGGGGTTTGAAATAGCGGACCAATATCTACATCAAATCCTAAATCTGCATAACCAGTAGCTACTACTTTTGCACCTCTATCATGACCATCTTGCCCTAACTTGGCGATCATAATACGTGGTCGTCTTCCCTCAAGTTCAGCAAACTTATCTGTAAGTTCAGCTGCTTTCTTAAATAACTTATTATCTTTTATTTCTTTACTATACACACCAGATATTGTTTTATGTACTGCTTTGTGTCTTCCAAATGCAACTTCTAAAGCATCAGAAATTTCACCTAAGGTAGCTCTTTCTCTGGCTGCTTTTATTGCTAAATCTAATAAATTCCTCCTTTTAAGAGTGTCTAAACTACTAGAATTTAAACTCAATTTAGCGGTTTTAGTTATCTCTTCAAGTATTTCTTGTACTTTTTTTGAGTTTCTAGTTGCTTTTAATTGAGTTAATCGTTCTATTTGAGATTTACGAACAGCTTCGTTGTCTACATCTAGTATTTGCAATGGATCTTCTTCTTTTAATTGATATTTATTGACTCCAACAATAATATCTTGTCCGCTATCTATTTTTGCCTGTTTTTTTGCAGCAGCTTCTTCAATTCTCATTTTAGGAATTCCTTTTTCGATAGCCTTTGTCATTCCTCCTAATTCTTCTACCTCTTGCATGAGTACCCATGCTTTATTGGCGATGTCTTCTGTTCGTTGCTCTACCTGATAACTTCCTGCCCAAGGATCTACTGTTTTGGTAATTTGAGTTTCTTCTTGTAAATATATTTGAGTATTTCTAGCTATTCGTGCAGAAAAGTCTGTAGGTAATGCAATGGCCTCATCAAGTGCATTTGTATGTAGGCTTTGTGTTCCTCCAAATGCAGCAGCCATTGCCTCAATGGTTGTTCTAGCAACATTATTAAATGGATCCTGTTCGGTTAAACTCCAACCACTTGTTTGAGAATGTGTCCTTAATGCTAGTGATTTTGGATTTTTGGGATTAAATTGTTTCACAAGTTTTGCCCATAACATTCTGGCGGCTCTCATTTTTGCTATTTCTGTAAAATGATCCATTCCAATAGCCCAGAAAAAAGACAATCTTGGTGCAAACGAGTCTATATCCATTCCGGTTTCTAAGCCTTTTTTTATATATTCTAAGCCGTTAGCTAAGGTATAAGCTAATTCAATTTCTGATGTAGCGCCTGCCTCTTGCATATGATAACCCGAGATAGAAATAGAATTAAATTTTGACATATTTTTACTTGTGTACTCAAAAATATCGGCAATTATTTTCATTGATGGAGAAGGTGGGTAGATGTAGGTATTTCTAACCATAAACTCCTTTAAAATATCATTTTGAATAGTTCCAGAGAGTTCTTTTTTATCGACTCCTTGTTCCTCTGCTGCTACGATATAAAAAGCTAATATTGGCAGTACTGCTCCATTCATAGTCATGGAAACAGACATTTTATCTAACGGAATACCGTCAAACAAAATTTTCATATCTTCAATAGAGTCGATTGCTACACCAGCTTTACCAACATCGCCCTCTACTCGTGCATGATCTGAATCATACCCTCTATGGGTAGCAAGATCAAAAGCAACAGACAAGCCTTTTTGACCAGCATTTAAATTTCTTCGGTAGAATGCATTACTATCCTCAGCAGTAGAGAAACCAGCATATTGCCTGATAGTCCATGGTCTTCTTACATACATGGTGGAATATGGTCCTCTTAAATTGGGAGCTATTCCTGCTACAAATCCTTCATGACTGAAGGTTTTAGGTGCAGTTCTTTCAGGAAAAGATAGCGATAAATTTTGAAGATCTTTTCTAGTCATTATTTAGTTTTGTTACTATGTAGATTTTTATTTCAATACCTATCATCATTCCATTTTTAACCTATTTTGTTCATGTTGCTCAGATAGTCTTCTTTGTAGTATTGGTACAATTAATGTTTTAGAGTTTTTTTTCTTTAAAAACGGATAAATTTGAAGTTCATTCTTCATGCGATCATTTTGGCTAGGTAATTTATTGGTTCCTACTAGTATTAGTTCATTTTGATTAAATAATTCTTGTTGTTTCCCAGCATTTTCAATTATTTTATTTTGAATTGTTCCTTTTTTTAGTAGTTTTAAAAAACCTTCATTTTTTTCTATTTGCTTAAATAGTTGCAGCGCTTTTTCAGCAAATTGTTTTTCAGTATTTTCAATATAATAAGCTCCATTTGCAAATTTATGTGCTTCTGAAAGATAGGCTTCGTCTTTTAAAATTAACAATTGATTTCTAGCAATTCGCTCTCCGAATTCATTTGATTTGTGATAAGTTGAGTCATAAGAAACATTAGAAATTGTATCAGAGCCCCCTAGTATTGCACTCATACATTCACTTGTGGTCCTTAACATATTTACGTTATAATCATAGATTGTTTTGTTTCGTAAGCTTGGTTTTGTGAAAATATGTATAGTTGTATGTTGAATTCCACGTTCTTTAAGTAGTACTTCGATTAGTATGCGGAAAGCTCTTAATTTTGCGATTTCAAAGAAATAATTACTTCCAATTGAAAATATATAATGAATTTTAGGAGCAATAGATTCTCCAAATAATTCAATGTATTCATTAGTATGCGCTAGAGCATAAGCTAATTCTTGAATGATCGTAGCACCAGCATTTTGATATAATGACGCGTCTACACAAATAGAATTAGCAACGGTATGTATAAATTTAGCTTTTTCTGATATATCTGCATTTAAATTTGAAAACCAATTTCCAGTTTTTGCTAAATTACCGATAATGTCTATTTGAAAATAGATGTAATTACCCTTATGATACTTTTCTATTTCAGAAATAAATGCGGCATCAAGGAATTCAAAATTTAAATATATGTGAGTTTGTTTGGTATCTATTTTATCGAATAAAACAATATAATCAAACGTTTTTTTTGCTACAAACTGAATTGCAGTTGCTCCTCTTTCTAAGCTGTCTATTGCTATTTTATTTGCGATAAAGACATCATCTACAAAAATAGATTGACAAATTTTATATCCATCTTTGGGTAAGCATACATTGTTGTTGTGTCTATCTTCTGCGGTATAAAAAGGTTTTACATGAATACCTTCATTGGATTTCCATATTAAAGAATCATTATAATCTGCCCCTTTTAGATCTACTTGAATCTTTTGTTTCCAAGCAGCTGGAGATACAGTTCTAAATTCATTAAATAAAAAATTGTCCATTTATTTTTTTAAAGTATCAAATTCTATAATATAAATATCTTCATTTTTCTTTTTCATCAAATATGTCTCTCTTGCAAATCTTTCAAGTTGAAGAGAGTCTTGTAGTTCTGTAATAGTTTCTTTGTCTTCATTAATTTCTTTTTTATAAAAATTAATTGTAGTATTCAATTCCTTTATTTCTTTCTTAAACTCCCTGTTTATCTCAACATTAGCGTCAAAAAAAAGCATCCATATTAAAAAAATAATTAATATGACACTATATTTATTAGTTAAGTATTTAAATAATTTATTTTCTTTTATGTTTTTAAAAATCATAGAATTTAGAGACGTTCACTTATTACAGTTCTAACAATATCAACAGCTACAGTATTGTATCGGTCATTAGGTATTATAATATCGGCAAAATTTTTAGTTGGCTCTATAAATTGTTGATGCATTGGCTTTAGGGTGTCTTTGTAGCGATTTAATACTTCATCGATATTTCTACCTCTTTCTGTGATATCTCGTTTCAAACGTCTAATTAATCTTTCGTCTGCATCTGCATGAACAAAAATTTTAATATCAAATAAATCAAGTAATTCCTTATTGTTGAAAATCAAGATTCCTTCAATTATGACAACTTTTCTGGGGTGAGTTTTTATGGTGTCTTTTGTTCTATTATGAGTAACAAAAGAATACACAGGTTGGTTGATAACTTCACCATTTTTAAGGGCCGATATGTGTTGTTTCAAGAGATTAAAATCGATCGCCCTTGGATGATCAAAATTAATCTTTGTTCTGTCCTCATAGGAAAGTTTATCCGTCGCTTTGTAATAAGAATCTTGAGAAATAACACAAACTTCATCTGTAGGTAGTTCATTAATAATCTGATTTACAACAGTTGTTTTACCACTTCCAGTCCCACCAGCTATTCCAATTACAAGCATATCATTATATAGTTTATTTGATAAATAATTATAAACAAATTTAACAAAATAATAATTGAATGAATAGAAAAATAAAACCTTTCAAATAAAGGTTTCTTGTGCTTGTCATGTTATTATGTTTATTTTTTTAGCCTCCCCTTATTATGCTGCATATTAAAGCATGATTTAAACTTTTTAATAAAATTAAAAAAATCTTCTTAAGAAAGTTTACTTTCTTA
>CESI01017780.1_pt1 | contig 17707 bp, 9 predicted proteins | sample 356301 | NCBI WGS metagenome assembly CESI01 (sample SAMEA2621423, study PRJEB7988) | marine metagenome | biome: marine biome (ENVO:00000447); feature: deep chlorophyll maximum layer (ENVO:xxxxxxxx); material: "saline water (ENVO:00002010), including plankton (ENVO:xxxxxxxx)" | depth 40 m | reverse complement strand
ACGTTCTACAGATGTCAGAAACTATGAATGGTTTAAATTATTCCCGAATTTCCAAGCGGCTTTTGATCGCTACAATGGTCTTCTTAGCCCTTACTGATCCTGTTAAGGCGCAAGAGACCTTCCCTGTGAACGGAACCGTCAATAAGCAGTTGCTTAGGATAGCTTTTGAGCATGCTACTGTGCATGTCAGCGCTTCAGAGACTTTGGAAGATGCTACCGTGGTCATTTATCGGGGACGCATTGAAGCGGTAGGGCCTTCTGCAATTGTCTCCATAAAAGAACCTGCCGTGCGCCACGATATGACAGGCCTGCACCTTTATCCTTCATTTGTGGATGTTCACCAGTCGTATGCAATGCCCAAGGCGCAGCGGGAGGAGTGGAGCCGAGGTCCCCAATACTTGAGCGACAAGAAAGGTGCCTTTGGGTGGAACGAGGCGATACGGCCAGAGACAAGTGCAGCGATGGAATTCGATCCTTCGGGATCAGGAAAATCCCGCACTTCGCTCCAAAAGGCGGGGTTTGGCGCTGTTTTAACCCACGTTCAAGACGGAATCGTACGCGGAACAGGAGCCTTGGTGGCCCTCTCAGAAGATCCCCGAAAGGCACTGTTGATTCCCGACGTTTCAACGCACTTTAGTTTCAGGAAAGGGACGTCGTCTCAGGATTATCCGCGCTCTTTGATGGGGGCTACAGCCTTGTTGAAGCAGACGCATTTTGATGCCGACTGGTATGCCGATGCTTCTCGATTGAATGAAAGGTTGGAATCTAATTTATCGCTGGAGGCGTTTAACGCTCAACGTGATTTGCCTGCATTTTTTGAAGCGGGTGGATGGGAAGATGCATTGCGAGCTGCAAACGTGAGCGCAGCAGTGGATCGTTCGGAGCCGTTCGTTATAGTTGCCGGCAATAATGTTTACCAGCGACTCGAAGAAGTGAAAGCGACGGGCGCATTGCTGGTGCTATCGGTGAACCATCCCAAGCCCTTTGATGTGAGTGATCCCCACTTGAGCCGATTGATTGGATTGGACGAGTTGAAGCATTGGGAATTGGCTCCGTCAAATGCGGCGCGGGTGCATCAAGCGGGTATTTCATTTGCGATAACATCGGATGGATTGCAAAAACCGACGGAATTGCGAAAAGCCGTGCAAGTATGCATTGGTCATGGGTTGCCCGAAAATGTCGCTTTGGCTGCGTTGACAGAAATCCCCGCAAAAATGTTGCGCGCGCAGGATCGGATAGGCGCTTTACGCACAGGCATGGAGGCGAATATATTGGTGATGGATGGCCCTGTTTTTCATGCAGATGCCCAGTTGATGGAGCATTGGATTCAAGGCAAACAACATATTTATGTGGACCGCAATGCCTTGGATATCCGAGGAGATTACGACGTGACACTGGAGGACGAAGTGTTGTCGCTTTCCGTAGAAGGAGAGGCGGATGCTCCCCGCGGATATTTCATGTTGGATTCCACAAAGATTAACGTCAAAGTCAACCAAGACGGTCGCACTTTGACGCTGGGTTTCCAGCTTGACACCTTGGGCTTTGATGGCTGGTGGCGAGCAACAGGGAACGCCTGGATGGATAGCAGAATATGGGAGGGCAAGGGACAACGTGCTGACGGAACATGGTTTGATTGGAGCGCAATTCGCCAGGAGGCGGATGAATCGGGTGCCTTGGAAGAAGTGGCCATAGCGTTGGAGCCGGATTCCGTCGTTGGAAAAGTCATTTGGCCATTTACAGCGTATGGCAACGAAGAACGTCCAAAGGCACAGACTGTCTGGTTTGAGAATGCTACGATTTGGACATGCGAGGAAGAAGGTGTTTTGGAGGCGGCGGATTTGGTGCTGCACAACGGTGAAATTTTGGCCTTTGGAATAGGCCTTGATCCCAGTTCTGTATTTGGAGTGAATCCGCCAGAATACGAAACCATTGATGCCCGTGGAAAGCACATCACCCCGGGAATCATTGACGAGCACACCCACATTGCTGCCACCAGGGGCATCAACGAAGGCACACAGGCCAGCAGTGCTGAAGTAAGCATTGAGACCGCAGTCAATAGCGAGGATGTGAATATTTATCGGCAATTGGCTGGCGGCGTCACCACCGCTCAAATCTTGCATGGTTCGGCCAACCCAATCGGTGGCCAAAGCGCCATCATTAAATTCCGATGGGGCTCTTCACCGGAAGAGCTGCTTTTTGACGAGGCGCCATCTTTTATCAAGTTTGCCCTGGGTGAGAACGTTAAACAGAGCAATTGGGGCAATGATTATCGCTCTCGTTTTCCGCAAACCCGTATGGGTGTGGAACAAGTTTATTACGATCATTTTTACCGTGCTCGAGAGTACGAACAAGCATGGAAGGAGTACGAAAAAATGGTGCGAAATGCGAGCCGAAGGGCCCGCCGATCAAACCTGATTGTAGCGGCTCCACGCCGGGACTTGGAGCTTGAAACATTGGCGCAAATCCTGCGGAGCGATCGCTTTGTGACCTGCCACAGCTACCGCCAAGACGAGATCAATATGCTCATGCATGTTGCGGATTCCATGGGCTTCACCATCAATACATTTACCCATATTTTGGAAGGCTACAAAGTGGCCGACAAAATGGCCGAACATGGAGCAGGGGGGTCGAGTTTTAGCGATTGGTGGGCGTACAAATACGAAGTCAAAGATGCGATTCCATACAACGGCGCAGTCTTGCATGGCCAGGGCATCGTGACCGCGTTTAATTCCGATGATGCGGAAATGGCGCGTCGCTTGAATCAAGAGGCCGCAAAAGCCGTGAAGTACGGTGGCGTCTCGGAAATAGAAGCATTGAAGTTCGTGACATTGAATCCCGCGAAGCTTCTGCGCATTGACCACCTCGTGGGTTCCATTGCCGTGGGCAAACATGCAGATGTTGTTGTTTGGGATGAGCATCCACTCAGCATATATGCCCGTGCGGAGCAAACCTACGTCGATGGCGTGCGGTATTTTGATTTGGATGCGGATGGAGAGAAGCGGGATTGGATGCGATCTGAACGGGCTCGATTGACGCAAGCCATGAAGGCTGGAGGGGCCTCTGGAGGCAGTGCCGAGGGACCTCCGAGAACCCCAACCGAAAAGCTACGGACCCATTACCATTGTGAAACCTTGACAGACGAGAACCGATGAATTGGAAACTATTTTTTGCCCTCATTGCTCCTTTCGCATTTATTTCCGCAGGGACTTGTCAGCCCACCCCTGCGCCTGAGCAAACCGAATCGGTGTTGCTTCTAGGTGGTACAGCGCACTTAGGAACAGGCGATGCTTTGGAGAATGCAGCCATTGGATTTCGAGATGGAAAGATTGACTACGTGGGGTTTGCTCGGTCCGTGGACCGTGCGCGCTACGATGAAATCATAGAGGTCAAAGGCCAGCACATTTATCCGGGATTTATCGCGCCCAACTCCACGTTGGGCTTGCAAGAAATTGGCGCGGTTCGCGCCACACGCGACGATGCCGAAGTAGGCACCTTCAAGCCTCACGTGCGGTCGGTTATTGCGTTCAACACGGACAGTGAAGTCACTCCAACGGTTCGAACAAATGGGGTGCTCATGGGGCAGATCACCCCCCGAGGCGGCACAATCAGCGGCACCAGTTGTATCGTTCACTTTGACGGCTGGAATTGGGAAGATGCGGCCTTAAAAACAGTTGATGGCATTCATTTGAATTGGCCTTCCACGCATCACCGCCACCGCCAGGATGGAACCATTGACATTCGCAAGCGCAAGACCTACGACCAGCAATACCAAGAGATCCTTCACTTCTTTGAAGAAGCCAAGGCTTACCAGGCCTATGAGCGCGCGCCTGCGACCTCTCCCCGCGATTTGAGAATGGATGCGATGCGTGGAATTTTTGACGGTTCCTTGCGGCTCTTTGTTCACGCTCAAGATGTTCGTCAGATTACAGAAGCGGTTCATTTTAAGCGCCAAATGGGCATTGAACATCTCGTAATTGTAGGTGGATATGATGCGCCTTTGGTGGCAGACTTGCTGAGGGATAATGAGGTCCCGGTGATGCTAAAGCGCTTGCATACGCTGCCAAGATTTGCAGAGGATGATGTGGACATGCCCTACCGCTTGCCGAAGTTGCTGGAGGATGAAGGCGTCTTGTATTGCCTTCAAAATGCCGGAGATATGGAGCACATGGGAACTCGAAATTTGCCGTTTTATGCGGGTACAGCACACGCTTATGGATTGACGTACGAGCAAGCTGTACAGAGCGTAACATTGAGCGCTGCTCGGATTTTGGGAGTGGATTCGTTCTGTGGGAGTTTGGAAACCGGAAAGGATGCCACTCTTTTCATTTCAGAGGGCGATGCTCTCGATATGCGGACGAATTACTTGACGGAGGCCTTTATCCAAGGCCGATCTATTGACTTAGACAATCGCCAACGCCAATTGTACCGGAAATACCAGACCAAATACGGCGCACCAATTCTCGATTGATCTCGGATTTTTTAAAAGCCAATTTTGGAGCGCACCCGCTGCAAAACGGGTTGTGCCACTGCCCGCGCGCGTTCAGCACCTTTGGCGAGCTCGGCGTCCAACATGCTTCTGTCGTTCATCAAGCGGTGAAACTCGTCGCGTTCTTGAGCGAATCCATCCACCAATGCGGCGAGTAAGTCTTTCTTGGCGTGTCCCCAGCCGTAGCCTCCAGATTGAAGTTTTTCGGCCATTGCCTGAGCATCTGATTCGCTTGCAACCAATTTGTACAATTGCCAGACGACAGAGCCAGTTGCATCTTTGGGCTCATCGAGGGGAGTAGCATCCGTTACTATGTTTTTGTTGATGTGCTTTTTCAAGGCACTTGGGTCATCAAAAATATTGATAGTATTGCCCTTTGACTTGGACATTTTCTCACCATCTACGCCAGGAATCAATTGCGTTTCTGCACGAATCAATTCTTTCGGCACCATAAAAGTCTCTCCCATTTTGTGGTTGAATCGGCTTGCGACGTCTCGGGTCATTTCGAGGTGTTGCAGTTGGTCTTTCCCCACGGGCACGTAGTCCGCGTCGTAGAGGAGAATGTCCGCCGCCATTAGCATCGGGTAAGAGAACAATCCGCTATTCACATCTTCCAATCGATCTGATTTGTCCTTGAAGCTATGCGCAAGGGTTAGTCGCTGGTATGGATAGAAGCAATTTAGGTACCACGCTAGTTCAGTGACTTCAGCCACATCGCTTTGTCTGTAAAATACGGATCGGTTCGTGTCGAGGCCAAATGCCAACCAGGCCGCAGCTACGGCGTAGGTGTTTTCACGCAGTTCAGAACCGCCTTTGATTTGGGTCAAAGAGTGCAGATCTGCAATGAACAGAAATGACTCGTTGTCATCTTTGTGCGCCAATTCAATCGCTGGACGAATAGCGCCTAATAAATTTCCCAAGTGAGGGGTGCCTGTGCTTTGAATGCCTGTGAGAATGCGTGCCATACGTGCGCAAATTTAAGGGTTCACATGTTGCGCACCTTGGGTGAAGTGGCTGGAATTGTAAACCAACTCCCTCTCGGGGACAAATTGCGCGCGAAAGCCATCCGCCCAGACGGTATCAGCGCGCTCACCAAAACCTACGGCGAAGCAATGCAATGCCGCTGGGAGTTCTTGGATTTGATAGCGCAAGCTTGCACGTGTCCAACCGGCGGCATGGTCTCCTGATGAAGCTACAGGGGTTTGACGGACCCATTCCTTTGACCCATCGGACCATTTGGCTTCCATGACCCATTCGAATTGGAGCGCATCCCGTCCCGCATGAGGCGTGTCATGCCAAAACCAGCAACTGGCTTCAATCGTTTTTCCTTTCCATGTAGAATCCGGTAAGAGCGTCTCAATATGGGTGTACTCGTTGCTAACGCCTCGTTTTGCGCCGGATCCTTCCAGGGCGAAGGGAGCTTCCTCTTCGTTCAGGCCATTCGATGCGATGTCGGCGTCACTTCCGTGTGCTTGAACCCATGTGCTCAAGGCCTTGTTTTGACCTAGCCATTCCTGAACTGTCAGCGTTCGAACGAGGGGGGTATTCGTTGGATACGCACGCTGCCACAGGCGATGATCGTCTTCCGACCAAGTGGATGGGTCATCGCAAGCATAAAGTAAAATTACCTGGTGATAATCAGCAGGGTTGAAGCACTTCATCAACTCATTTGTAAGCCCTGGATGTGCCATCCACTCTGTGAGCAGACGAGCATCTAGAAGGCTTGACCGGGTAAGATGCGTCGCAGTGGTTGGCAACCCGCTGTGAAACGATGCTGCCAAGGTCTGCCTATGCGCTCGCACACTGCCTTCCCGTCCGATGCTTTCGCTTCCCATTTGAAACCACGGGACCGGATGAATTGCTACCGCTCCGTTTTGCTCTGCGGCATCCATTACGGTCTGAATTTCTTGTTCGATGGTGGCAAAGCAATTGGGCTGTGTTTGCATCTCTTGCTCGGATTCTTGATGCATCCAGAAGGCATCCAACGCAAACAATCCAACAAACGCCCAAGGAAGCCAAACAAGGCGGCGCACAGATGCGAGTTGAAAACACGCACAAGCTGCAATGACAGGCATGGCCCATGCTGCGGGCCAAACGAACCGTCCGATGGCCCGGAATTGCATAAACACGGGCCATTCTTCTAGCCAATGCTTGTGGCCTGTGAGAAAAGGTTCGCCAATACCTACAGCATATAATGTTATGGCGGACAAGATTCCGGCAACGATTGTCCAATTGTTTGCCTTAAGCGCAAATGGGGTACGTCGTAGACGTTCCACGAGAAAAACCAAAATCACCAACCACGTACCGCTGCCCCAAAACCCCCATCCTTCCCAAGCGTTCAGGCCCCACCCCAATTCTCTTCTCGCAATTTGCAATCCACCATGACTGGGAAGCAGCGCCGCGTTCCATGTGGAGATATTGTCCCAAAAACCAAACGGTTGATCTGTCCGGAACAGATGTTTGTCCGAGGCTTTGAGCAAACCGATGTATGAGACGAGCGGCAAAATGGTGCCCGCAGCGATTTGCAGCATTCGGACGCGCAAGCGCGGAATGGATTTCCACATGCAGAGGGTCTGAAAACCCGCAATTAAGCCTGCAAAAGCCGCCGAAATTGCGCCGAGATACGCATGGGTCAAGAGCAAAATGAGCAAGTGAGCGCACTGGAGCCATGCCCATTTCCATTGGTTGCCTTCCATCCATTTTATTTGAAGGTACCATGCAAGGGGAATGGCATAGGTATAGGCCATGGCATAGTGCCCGGTCCAGCGCAGCAATTGCGGATGGCACAAGGGCAATAGACTGCAAAAAAGTACGATCCACTTTCCGCGGACTTCGTAAGCTGCCAGAATCTTCACCAAGATTGCTGCAGTAAGCCCCCAAGAAGCGATGATCGCGAGATGCACGATTCCAACGGTCCATTCCGCGGGAATGGCCTCCGGAAAAACCCCACCCAAGATCCATCCCAATAGGGGATGGCCATCGGTGTAAAATACGTGTTCAGTAAATGGCCAACCCATTCCGGCGAATTCCCAGGTCAAAGTTTTCCCATGGGCCAGTTGCCAAGCCAAAGTATAAATGTTTTTTACCGAATCACGGCTCGAGGCGAGCAGCAGACTGTTCGGTTGAAAAACGACTTTTGGGAAAAATAAAGCTGTCCAAATCCAGGTCAGCAGCAAGGCTGCTAACGCATCATAGTGTTTGGAGAATTGAAAGCGAGGGGCTTTCATCTCAGGGCTTAGCAGTATTCGTCGAAGGCCAACTTGAGGTTGTCCGAAATCATCTCCGCAGTGCGTCCTTCGATGTGATGCCGCTCGATCATGTGCAAAAGGCGGCCATCTTTGAAGAGGGCGATGCACGGTGAACTCGGAGGGTAAGGCAACATGAATTTGCGAGCGCGATCGACAGCGTCCTTATCCACGCCAGCAAACGCCGTGGTCTTGTGGGAGGGCAACGTGGTATGTTTGAGAGCGAGTTTTACGCCGGGTCGCATGGATCCTGCCGCACATCCACAGACGCTGTTCAATACGAGCAAGGTTGTACCGGCTTGCTTCAACGCGTTATCAACGTCGTCAGCTGTGATCAATTCGCTCATTCCGACTGCGGTCAAGTCGGTTTTCATGGGGGCTACTAATTCAGGGGGATACATGTTATCTGTTGTTTAATTGTTTATTCTTCGTCTTTTGCGGAAGCAGTAGACTGTAGAAAAAGTTCAGTGTACTGTTCATCGTGAATAGCGCTAGGAGCGTCAATCATAACGTCGCGTCCAGAATTATTTTTCGGAAAGGCGATGAAATCTCGGATGGAGTCACTCCCGCCAAAGAGCGAGCAGAGCCGATCAAAGCCCAAGGCCAATCCACCGTGGGGTGGCGCACCGTATTGGAAGGCGTTCATTAAGAATCCAAATTGCGCTTCTGCTTCCTCTGGAGTGAACCCGAGCAAGTCAAACATACGCGCTTGAAGACCTTTGTCATGGATCCGTATGGATCCCCCTCCAATTTCAACGCCATTGATAACCATGTCATAGGCATTTGCACGAACGGCTCCTGGATCGCTATCAATAAGGCTAAAATGTTCCGGTTTGGGCGACGTGAATGGGTGATGCATTGCATGGAAACGCTGTGAACTTTCGTCCCACTCCAGCAAAGGAAAATCAATGACCCAAAGTGGTTTGAAGTTCTTAGCGTCCCTCAGCCCAAGTGCTGAACCCATGTGCAATCGGAGCGCGCTGAGCTGTCCTCGAACAGTATTGAGATCTCCTGAGAGCATGAGAATCAAGTCACCAGCTGAGGCGCCCGAATGTCTGCTCCATTCGGCAAGTGATTCGCCATCAAAGAATTTGTCCACGGATGACTTGAACGTGCCGTCTTCATTGCATTTGCAATAGACTAGGCCTTTGGCTCCAACTTGCGGACGTTTGACCCAGTCGGTCAATTTATCCAGTTGTTTCCTCGTGTAATCAGCACTTCCGGGAACCACAATTCCAAGAACAGCCTCTGCGTTGTCAAACACGCCGAATCCTTTTCCTTGTGCAACGGGGTTGAAATCGACGAACTCCATGCCGAAACGCACATCTGGTTTGTCGCTTCCATACCGCTCCATCGCTTCGTCATACGTCATGCGCGGGAACGATTCAATGCTCACATCCAGTACCACTTGAAAGAGGTGACGGACCATATTCTCGAAGGTTTGCAGGATATCTTCTTGCTCTACGAAAGCCATCTCGCAATCAATTTGCGTGAATTCGGGTTGGCGATCGGCGCGCAAGTCTTCATCTCGAAAGCACTTGACAATTTGGTAATAACGATCGTAACCGCTGACCATCAGTAGCTGCTTGAATGTCTGAGGACTTTGAGGCAGGGCATAAAATTGCCCGGGGTTCATGCGAGAAGGAACGACAAAATCGCGTGCACCTTCCGGGGTCGATTTGATCAAATATGGCGTTTCAACTTCAATGAACTCAATGTTATCAAGGTATTTCCGCGTCTCCATGCTGAGCCGATGACGGAGCATCAAATTCGCTTGAACGGGGTTCCTTCGCAGGTCGAGGTACCGAAATTGCATGCGCAAATCGTCGCCCCCATCGGTTTCATCTTCAATTGTAAAGGGCGGCGTCTTACTCGCGTTGAGCACTTCTAACCCCGAAACAACGATCTCTACATCGCCTGTGGCCATGTGGGAATTTTTGGACTCACGGATGGTCACCGTGCCCGTCACTTTGACCACAAATTCCCGCCCCAGTTTTCGGGCTTGCAAGCACAGCCCTTCATCTGTATCCATATTAAGGGCGAGCTGTGTAAGACCATACCTATCCCTCAAGTCCACAAAGGTCATTCCACCCAAGTCTCGGGTGCGTTGTACCCATCCGCTAAGAATGACTTCTTGTCCTGCATGTTCGGCGCGCAGGTCGCCGCATGTGTGCGTTCTATGCATAGTTCACTAGAAATTTTGAGCTGAAGCTCCTCCGTGCAAAGGTACTTCCGGAATCGGCTACTTTTTGAATGGAATTGTCATCGGCTTTGGGAATGGGATTCTGTGCCGCGATTGAATCGACTCCTATCGTAAGCGCCTTAAATTAGCTGCATGGAGCAACACAGAAAACGCCTCAACGATTTGCGCGACCAAGCCCAAAAAGGGGGAGGAGAGAAGCGCATTGCCGCCCAACATGCCAAAGGGAAATTGACAGCACGTGAACGGATAGACTTATTGATGGATCCAGGTAGCTTTGAGGAGATGGGGATGCTGGTGAAGCACCGTTCCACGAATTTCGGCTTGGACAAACAGCAGTTTCTGGGAGACGGTGTGGTTACGGGTTATGGCCACGTGAATGGCCGGCTCGTGTATGTTTTTTCTCAAGATTTCACAGTACTTGGTGGTTCGTTGGCAGAGGCGCACGCAGCGAAGATTTGTCGAATTATGGACATGGCCATGCAAAATGGTGCACCTCTGATTGGGTTAAACGATAGCGGTGGTGCTAGAATCCAGGAGGGTGTTTCATCGCTGGGTGGTTACGCCGACATTTTCTACCGAAACGTTCGAGCGAGCGGAGTAATACCTCAATTGAGTGCTATTTTAGGTCCGTGCGCTGGAGGTGCAGTTTACTCTCCAGCATTGACGGATTTTATTTTCATGGCGGAGGGCAGCAGTTACATGTTTGTAACGGGACCAAATGTGGTGAAGACTGTAACACATGAAGAGGTTACAAGCGAAGATTTGGGCGGCGCAAGAACGCATGCAATGAAATCAGGGGTTACTCATTTTACTGCGCCCAATGAAGCCGCTGTGATTTTGCACATCAAGACTGTCTTGGGCTATTTGCCCCAAAATTGTGAGGATGAACCGACGCCATTGAACTATGAGCATGGGAACGAGGAACGACCGTCGCTCGATGCATTGATTCCAGAGAGTGCTCTGCAGCCGTATGATATTCGGGATGCTATTATGGAAGTGGTGGACTCGAATTCATTCACCGAAGTGCAAAAGGATTATGCAGAAAATATGGTTTGTGGTTTTGCGAGACTGGCTGGTCGTAGCATTGGAATCGTTGCCAATCAACCCGCTTTTCTTGCCGGTGTTTTGGACATTAAAGCGTCCACCAAAGCTGCGCGATTCGTACGCACTTGCGATGCCTTTAATGTTCCACTGCTGGTATTTGAAGATGTTCCGGGATTCTTGCCTGGAACGGATCAGGAATGGAATGGCATCATTACAAACGGCGCGAAACTTCTCTATGCATTTAGTGAAGCCACCGTCCCGCGAATCACGGTTATTACACGCAAGGCATATGGAGGTGCCTATGACGTGATGAATAGCCAGCACATTGGCGCAGACATGGTCTACGCTTGGCCGACAGCTGAGATTGCGGTAATGGGAGCGAAAGGCGCTGCAGAAATCATATTCAAGCGTGAAATCGCCAGTGCAGATAATCCTCAAGCGGTTTGGGAAGAGAAAGAAAAGGAGTATGCGGAATTATTCGCGCATCCATACAACGCAGCGGCCCGAGGCTACGTCGACGAGGTAATCCTGCCGCGTAACACCCGGGCCAAACTGATTAGCGCATTTGAAATGCTCAAGAACAAGGTGGACACGCTTCCCCGCAAAAAGCACGGTAACCTGCCACTTTAACCTTTACTTCATGCGTTTTATTGAGCACCCGATAGCTTTTGTTTCAGCTACGTCGCATGCTTTTCCTTTGTTCAAGGAGGTCATGGCGTCCATGATGAAGTTGGACTCTACAGCGCTGGCATCGCTCACATTGTCATCCAAGGATCCTCGGTAGACCAATGCCATCGTGTTGTCGAACAAATAAACATGCGGTGTCTTGAGTGCTCCGAATGCATCTGCAACTCGGTGCGCCTTATCAAGGAGGTACGGCATTTTGTACCCTTCATCTTTCGCATGCTTCTGCATCGCTTCCATGCTGTCATAGTTGTCACGCTTGGCTTCGTTGGAATTTACCAATACCATGCCAATTCCCATTCGCTCTGCGGCTTGATTCGTGCTGTTATAACGGCCTTCCCAACCATCACTTTTTTCGCCATTTCCTACGACGAAAGGACATGTGTTGCAACTAAAAACTACCAAGAGCCCATTGGGTCCTGCGGCATCTTCTAGGGTCATCATTGTGCCATCGACGTTTGACATGGCGGCGTCTGCGAGAGGCGCTTTGGCACCAATGGCCAATTCGGGTTGGGGATCATCTCCAGACAAGCCCGCACTTGTTAAAACTGCTCCAGCTAAAATTGCCGCAGCACCGAGAAAGGCAAAAGGGGTCTTAATAATATTCTTCATATGAACGTAACTCAAAGTTTGGCTTCGAAGTTCGCACAAATCCCGAGAATTGTTTCAAGCGACTGAATTAATCTGCAGTCGTAGGCCGAAACTTACTTGATTAGCAAGGCGTCACCGTAAGCGAAGAAGCGGTATTTCTCCTTCATGGCTGTGCTGTATGCTTCCATCACCAAATCATGGCTTCCAAAAGCAGAGCTCAGCATGAGCAACGTGCTTTGTGGGGTATGAAAATTAGTGATCAGGGCGTCAGAGATCTTGAAATCGTACTTCGGGAATATGAACTTGTTGGTCCATCCGTTATAAGGCTTCAGTGTTTGTGTCGTGCTCACAGAAGTTTCCATGGCCCGCATTGCGGTGGCTCCGATAGAAACAATACGTTTTCCTTCTTCTTTGGCCCGGTTTACTCGATCGGCGCAGCTTTCAGGGATGATCAATTGTTCCGAATCAACCTTGTGCTTTGTCAAGTCTTCCACTTCCACCGGTCGGAAAGTACCCAAACCAATGTGAAGCGTGAGGTACGTCATGTCAATGCCTTTGATTTCAAGTCGCTTTAGCAATTGCTTTGAAAAGTGAAGTCCTGCAGTAGGAACAGCAACAGCGCCCAAGTTTTTGGCATAAATCGTTTGGAATCGCTCGCGATCGTCTGGACCCACGGGGCGGTCGATGTACTTTGGCAACGGCGTCTCTCCCAATTGGAAGATGACAGCCATGAATTCTTCGTAGGATCCATCAAACAAGAAGCGCAACGTTCTTCCGCGCGAAGTAGTATTGTCAATGACCTCAGCAACGAGTTCGTCATTTTCTCCAAAATATAGCTTGTTGCCGATTCTGATTTTCCGAGCCGGATCTACGAGTACGTCCCAAAGGATGCTCTCTCGGTTCAATTCGCGCAACAGGAAAACTTCAATGACTGCACCTGTTTTCTCTTTGTTCCCGTAGAGCTTAGCTGGAAAAACGCGGGTGTCATTCGCAACGAAAACGTCGCCTTCATCGAATTCATCTAGGACGTCTTTGAACATCTTATGCTCAATGGTGCCTTTTTCTTTGTCCACGACCATCATTCGACTGTCGTCTCTGTTTTCCAGTGGGCTTTGGGCAATCAAATCGGGCGAAATGTCGTACTTGAAGGAGGATAATTTCATGGAGGGGCAGATTTCCGGAACGCGTATAAATGGTCGGCAAACTTAATGAATTCGAAGGCAAACGTCAACCGTAATTTATGCATCCTCGCTTGGCAGTGCTTCGATGGACTGGATGAGATCAGAAAGGAGCACACAATCGGCAATCGGAAATGGACCATTTGAAGTTCTGCGCAAAGCCACCAAATGTCCACCAACGCTCAGTGAGTTGCCCAAATCTCGGGCGATTGACCGGATGTAAGTGCCCTTGGTACAATCGATGTATACGTCGACATCAATGACACGGTGCCCATCGATTTCGCGATGCTTCACGCCTAGGATTTCCAATTTTTTGATATTCACAGGTGCTCGTTTGAGCTCGATTTCCCCTCCTTTTCGCGCTACCGCATAGGCCTTCTGTCCGTTGACCTTTTTAGCACTGTACAAGGGAGGCAGTTGATCAATGCTTCCTCTTAAGTTTTCGGCCGCTTTTTCAATGGCCTCGAGGGTCAAATGGTCAGCATTCACCCAGGTTTCTACCGGTAATTCTGCGTCAAGGCAGGGAGTGTGCGCTCCAAGTCGGATGGTGGAAGTGTAAGATTTGTCTTGCGCCTGGAGGGTTTCTATGCCTTTGGTTGCTTTGCCTGTGCATACTACAAGCACGCCAGAGGCAAGAGGGTCCAGCGTTCCGGCATGACCTACTTTGATTTTTTTAATCTTCAACGCATGTCGCAAATGCCCACGAACTTTGTTTACGACGTCAAATGAGGTCCATTCGAGGGGTTTGTCGATGAGTAGAATTTGTCCCGTTTTGAAATCCTCCAGTTTTTGGAAGGCCATGACGGGGGTGGCAACTTCATTGGTCATGCAACAAATTTAAGCGCTTGCAAGGAATCGGGATTCAAGAGGCAGGAGATTCGTACTTCGGTGCGGCTTCCTCTGCTCGCATTCCAGCGATGTCTTCCAAGACACGTAACGCTGCCAAGGTGGATACAATGCCTTCAATGCTCATGCGAAGGGCTCCATTTCGCTGGTACATTTTGGTATCTCTGGTCTGGTTTTTCAAGTAATTCAAAATTCGCGCAAATGTTGCCCCTTGGAAGAAGGCGCTGTCTTCGTTGGCAATGAAGGCGGCGATTAGTTTGCCTCCTTTTAGCACGATTTTTTCCATCCCCAAATATTCGGCCAACCAACGCAATCGGATGGTATCCAGCAAATCTTCAGTCTCTTGAGGAATTGGACCAAATCGGTCTTCCAACCGCTCTTTGAATGCAGCCAAATCGGATTCATGATCAAGGCTGTCCAATTCACGGTACAGGGATATTCGCTCTGGGATATCGCTCACGTAGTGATCAGGAATCATGAGGGCGAAATCCGTTTCGATTGCCGCTTCGCTCACATATCGCCGATCCGCTTTGCGCTCTTCCTCGAACAATTCAGCAAACGATTCTTCTTTTAGTTCTTGGATGGCTTCTGCGAGGATTTTTTGGTACATCTCAAATCCGAGCTCTGATATGAATCCACTTTGCTCACCACCGAGGAGGTCTCCCGCACCTCGGATATCGAGGTCGCGCATAGCAATCTGAATGCCACTACCGAGGTCACTAAATTGCTCTATGGCTTGCAGCCGTTTGCGGCTTTCGTCGGGAAGCAAGCTTATGGGCGGAGCGAGCAAATAGCAGAAGGCCTTCTTATTCGATCGTCCAACACGTCCTCGCAATTGGTGCAAGTCACTCAGTCCAAATTGATGCGCATCATTGATGATCATGGTATTGGCATTGCTGATGTCGATTCCAGATTCTATGATGGTGGTGGCTACCAGGACATCAAAAGCTCCTTCGATGAAGCGCGCCATCACGTCTTCTAGCTGTTTGCCGTCCATTTGGCCATGCCCAATTCCGACGCGAGCATCTGGTACCAATCGAGCAATCATACCGGCCACTTCTTGAATGTTTTTGACTCGATTGTTCACGAAATAGACCTGTCCGCCTCGGCTGATTTCGTAGGCAATGGCATCGCGAATGACCTCTTCGCTAAATGAGGCCAGATGGGTTTCGACAGGCTGACGATTCGGAGGAGGTGTGGCAATGGTGCTGAGGTCGCGAGCACCCATCAAGCTGAATTGCAGTGTTCTTGGGATAGGCGTGGCGGTAAGGGTCAAAGCATCCACATCGGCGCGTAACGTCTTGAGCTTGTCTTTTACAGCAACTCCAAACTTTTGCTCTTCGTCGATGATCATCAAACCCAAGTCTTTGAACTTGACGCGTTTTCCCACTATTGCGTGCGTGCCTATGAGGATATCAACTTGGCCTGCCTCGAGTTTGTTGATGGTTTCCGTGAGCGCTTTTCCCGTTTTGAATCTATTGATGTAGTCAACGGTGACAGGGAAGTCCCTGAGCCTTCGAGAAAAGCTTCTGTAATGCTGCATGGACAGGATGGTCGTCGGAACCAAAACAGCTACTTGTTTGCCGTCTGCAGCAGCTTTAAATGCTGCCCTAATTGCGACCTCGGTTTTGCCAAACCCAACATCCCCACAAACCAATCGGTCCATTGGGATGGAGCGCTCCATATCTTTCTTGACGGCTTCAATAGCCGAATGTTGATCCGGCGTTTCTTCGAACATAAAGCTCGCCTCCAACTCATGCAGCATATAGTTGTCAGGAGAAAATGAAAACCCCTTGGAGTTCTTTCGCTTCGCGTAAAGTTTAAGAAGATCATAGGCCAGCTCTTTGACCCGAGTTTTTGTTTTGGCTTTTGTTGCAGCCCACGCTCCAGTTCCGAGTTTGCTGATTTTGGGCGCTGTTCCTTCCTTCGATGTGTATTTCGAAATTCGGTGCAGCGAATGGATATTCACGTAGAGAACATCTCCCCCTTTGTAGCTCAGTCGTATTGCTTCCTGCTCTTTGCCGTTGACATCGATTTTTTGCAACCCGCCAAATTCACCGATGCCATGATCGATGTGAACCACAAAGTCGCCGGGCTCTAGCGCCATCAACTCTTTCAAAGTCAGCGCTTGTTTGTTTTTGCGAAACCCTTCTTTGAGTCGGAAACGATGGTAACGTTCAAACAGTTGATGATCTGTGTACACCAGTAGCTTCAGGTCTTTGTCTACAAATCCTTGGCTCAGTTCAACAGGAATCGGATGGTGAGGGACCTCGTCTTCGCGATCTGCAAAAATGTCATGCAATCGCTCAATTTGCGTGGATTGCCCCGCAACAATCACATTGTGATACCCCTGCCTATGATTGGCCTGCAGGTTGGAGGTGATTAGATCGAAATTCTTGTTGAAGCTCGGCTGAGGAATCATGTTCCAATCAATCACCACTCGGTTGGCAAAGGAGGTACCTCCATCGAATTCAATGACGTGAAAAGGATCCAAGAGCTTTTGAAAACCTGTGGGATCGAGGTAAAGCTTGTCAGGCGGAGTAAAGTTTACTTCGGTGGTGATCCGCGCGAAGGCCTTCTGGGCCTTGTCCATGGCTTTTTCCAACTGTTTCTCGCATCGAGCTGCATCGGCAATCCAAATTCGCGTATCCGCAGGGATGAAGTTGAAGAAGGGCTCAACGGCTTCGTGCAATGCTTGATCACCGATGTTTGGTACGACCACAGCCCGAGTCATCTTGTTAATGCTCAGTTGATTGGTGGGGTCAAACTTGCGAATGGATTCCACTTCGTCGCCAAAGAATTCTATGCGATAGGGATGATCAAAAGAATAGGAGAACACATCTACAATGCCTCCTCGAACGGCATACTGACCCGGTTCGTACACAAAATCCACCTTGTGGAATCCGTATTCAATGAACACTTCGTCCAGGAAATCCATGGTGTATTTTTCGCCCAATGCTAGGGCAAAGGTCTGTTCGGATAGTTCTCTTCGGCTGATTACTTGTTCGGCCAATGCCTCGCCAAAGGTTACGATGGCCAATCCCCTGCCGTCTCGATTGACTTCATTGAGCACTTCGGCCCGCATTGCAATGTTCGCATTTTCAGTTACCTCCTCTTGGTAGGGAACCCGGGCGGATCTTGGGAAGAATAAAATGCGGTGTGATTTCCCGAGCAATTGCTCCAAATCATTCAAAAAGTAGGCGGCGGTTTCCTTATCGTCCAGCACAAACAGATGGCTGGGTTGGTTCGCCAAGGCGTCAGCGTCCTCCTTTTGGCTGTACAAAGAAGCAGCAAGCAGTGGGGTGGCGGAACCGATAATGCCCTTCAGTTCTGTTTTTGAACCCTCGTTGTCCCAGGTCTGTTGCAACAATTGCGCCCGGGCATCGGCTTTGTAGAATTGGATGAGTTCGTCGACCCGCATGATAGGATT
>CESI01072801.1_pt1 | contig 17721 bp, 15 predicted proteins | sample 356301 | NCBI WGS metagenome assembly CESI01 (sample SAMEA2621423, study PRJEB7988) | marine metagenome | biome: marine biome (ENVO:00000447); feature: deep chlorophyll maximum layer (ENVO:xxxxxxxx); material: "saline water (ENVO:00002010), including plankton (ENVO:xxxxxxxx)" | depth 40 m | reverse complement strand
TTCAACAACTTTAAAAATGGCTTTAAATAAAAATGGAATATTCGCTTGGGGATCATTTATTTTAACAATACTTGGTATCGCTCTAGTATTATTAGGAGTATTAAAATATCAAGATATGGCAATTGGTTTCTCTGTGGTAGGAGTAGGGTTCATAGCTATTGGATGGGCTTTCAATGCCTTAAAAGGAAGAGTTTAACTATTTTTCCCAATCATATTTTTTACATCTACCCACTTATCGAATTCTTTAGGACTTGCATATCCAAGATTTATGGTTTCTTCTTTTAAGGTAGTTCCATTTTTATGGGCAAGGTTTGCGATTTCAGCAGCTTTGTAATAGCCTATTTTACTATTTAGAGCTGTCACTAACATTAAGGAGTTATTTAATAATTCTTTAATTCTTTTTTTATTAGGAGTTATTCCTTTTACACAATTATCATTGAAACTTTTTATAGAATCTGAAATAAGTGTTGCAGACTCTAATAAATTAGCAGCCATCATGGGTTTATAAACATTTAATTCATAATGTCCTTGCATTCCTCCAATTGTAACAGAAACATCATTACCAATTACTTGTGCACAAACCATAGATAGAGCTTCGCATTGAGTAGGATTGACTTTTCCAGGCATTATTGAACTTCCAGGTTCATTAGCTGGAATAGAAATTTCACCTATTCCAGATCTTGGTCCAGAAGCCATCATTCTAATATCATTAGATATTTTATTTAATGAATTGGCAATTAATTTTAATCCACCATGTGTTTCTACTAGAGCATCATGGGCAGCAATGGATTCAAACTTGTTTTCAGCAGAAATAAAATTTAAACCAGTAAATTTTGAAATAAATCCTACAGAAATTTCAGCATATCCATCTGGAGAATTAATACCTGTTCCAACAGCTGTTGCTCCTAATGCAAGTTCTGACAAGTGATTTAATGAGTTTTTTAAAGAACTTAAACCATGTTTTATCTGTGAATGATACCCCGAAAATTCTTGACCTAAAGTTATTGGAGTAGCATCCATGAGATGGGTCCTGCCAATCTTAATAATATCTTTAAATTCTATAGTTTTTTTTAATAAAGTTTTTTCAAATTCTTTCAAATTTGGAATAGTCTTTTCAATTAATTTTTTATAAATAGCTATATGCATAGCAGTTGGAAATGTATCGTTAGAAGATTGTGACATATTTACATCATCATTTGGAGATAATGTTTTTTCAGATTCCCCTAAAACTTTTCCTTCTTTTTGATGAGATCGATTAGAAATAACCTCATTAACATTCATATTACTTTGAGTGCCTGATCCAGTTTGCCATATAACTAAAGGAAAGTGATTGTCAAGTTTATCTTCTAAAATCTCATCACACACTGAGGAAATTAAATCTCTTTTAACTTTACTTAACACACCTAGTTTACAGTTAGTATGAGCAGCAGCTTTTTTTAAATAAGCAAATCCGTGAATTATTTCTACGGGCATCGACCCAGCTTTTCCAATTTTAAAATTGTTTACTGATCTTTGAGTTTGTGCTCCCCATAAACAATTATCGGCAACCTCAATATTTCCAATAGTATCTTTTTCTATTCTAAATGACATAGCATTAAATTATATGCAAATTTACTATAAAAGGATTATATATTTAATTTTTAATATTTATTGAAAAAAATATTTTAAAGGAACATATCTTTATTTATATTTGTTAAATAATAAATGATATGGAATTTGATCAATATTTAGGATTTATTTTGTTTTTATCAGTTTTGACAATGGGATTCTGGTTAATGATATTGTTGTTAACTTTTATCATTCCATATTGGGTGGGTGGAGCCTTTTTAGAAAGAATGAAAGAGATTAGAGATAAATTAAAAAAGTAATTTATCCTCCAAATCCTTCGCCCTCATACTCTTGATAATTTTGTTGTCTTCTTCTTTCGTTCTTTTTTTGATTAAATCTATATATAATATTTAATTCAAAACTTCTACCACCTCTCCAATTACTTTCACTATAGCTTTTATAGTTTTTATTAAATGATTCAATTCTCCATTTTCCAGTTTCTAAAATATCATTCACCTTAAAAGTTAACGTTACTTTATCTTTAAATAGATCTTTACTAAATGCTGTATTTGTGTATATGGATGCTTTTCTTTCAGAAACAGCAGTTTTTTGAGGAGCTCTGTATCTAAAACTTGTTTGCCAGTCAACACTTGAAAATAACTTAAGATAATTATTTAATCTTCCTGACCATGATAAGTTCTTGGAATCATATACTATTCCGTTATATTCACCTATGGTTTTTGAGTCAAATAAATTTAAACTTCCTCTTAGTCTCCAAGTTTTAGATTGACTAAAGTTAGCGTTAAATTCTAAACCTATTCTTTCATTACTGGCTAAATTTATAGGAGTTCTTCTTAAAACGGGAACTAATATTTCGTTTACAAGAACAAAATCTCCTGTATTTTCACTGATAAAAGTAAATTCTCCAGTAGATTTTCTATAGTAAACAGATCCATTTAAAGTGAGTTTCTTGTATCTTTTTAAGTACCCTATATCTATTCCATTTGAATAAGTTGGGTCTATATTTGGATTACCTTGAAAAATATTGGTGGCACTAGATTTTGAGGGAAAAGGGTTAATGAAATAAGATCTAGCTCTTCTGATTCTTCGGTTATATCCAAAAGTAATCGTTTCATTTTCATTTATTTCATATGCCAGGTTCAAAGTTGGAAAAAAATCATTATAATTTTTCACATTGTTTGTGTTATTAGCTAATTGTTTTACTGTAGTTTTAGATTCTTCATATCTTAATCCTAATAAAAATGAGAATTTATTTTTTTTATTACCATACTGACTATAAAAAGCATTTACTTTTTCATTGTATAAAAGATTATTACTAAGGTTTATGTCATTGATAAAGTCACCATTTGAGTCTTCATTTTCTGCTAGATAATCAATATTTTGATGTTGATTACTTCTTCTAAAGCCCAACTCAAATTGTCCATCTTTTTTAATTGGTAATACATAATCTATTTTAAACAGTTCACTTTTTTGAACTTCATCAGTTGTTGCTTTTTCACTTAAGTATCTTGTTAATAAGGGTTTTAATTGAGAATTTGATACTAATCCGTTCTCATATTCTAAAGATTTTTCTTTTTGGTAGTCCATGGTTATTTCATGTCCTTTAGAATTAAACTGATGAGCTAAATTAATTGAAAATTCATTAGTATCACCTGTTTCCATTTCATTTTCAATTCTTTCAGAAACTTTAATTATTCCATTAAAATTTTGATCAACATTGTTAGTATTGTTAGTGCTCCCATCACTTTTTCTAAAAACATAGGATGTAACAATACTAGTTTTATCTGAGATAAAATATTCTAGGCCTGTATTTAAATAATTTGAGTTTCTTTCAGATTCTCTAATACCATTTTCATTTAAAAAATTATTAAGTGCCTGGTTTGTATAATATTCTGTTTCATTTATAAAACTTCCTTTAGTTTCTCTTGTGTTGTAACCAATATTGTTGAAAAAATTTAGTTTGTTTGTTCTAAAATTTATATTAGCTGATGCGCCATATCTTTTGGGATATCCGCTATTTAAAGATAGAGATCCATTTAATCCTGCCAACTTACTTTTTCTTAACACAATGTTTATAATACCTGCTGTTCCTTCGGCATTATATCTTGCTGAAGGAGATGTAATCACTTCTACCTTTTCAACACTTTCTGAAGGAAATTGTTTTAACGCTTCGTTACTACTTATTCCGACAAGGCCAGATGGCTTACCATTTATAAGGATCCTTACACTCTCATTTCCTCTTAAAGAAACATTGCCTTCTACATCAACTTCGATTGAAGGCAGATTGTCTAGAACATCACTAACACTGCTTCCTTTTAAAGTTAAATCTTTACCAATGTTGTAAACTGTTTTGTCTAGTTTTATTTCGATTTCTGTTTTTTCACCAATTAATTCAACTTCGTCTAAAACATTTTCATCTATTGACATAAGAATTACACCTAAATCTTCAGATTTGTTAATAGAAATATTTTTTATATATTTTTCTTTAAATGATATATATTCAAGCTTTATATCGTAAATACCTCCAGCAATTTTCAAATTGAATTTGCCATTCAAGTCCGTAATTCCCCCATATTTAACAATGCTATCATTTTGTTTAATAACAGAAATAGTTGCATATTCAAGTGGAGAGTTAGATTCTTCATCTAGAATAGTCCCAGTAAGATAAATAAGGTTTTGTTGTGCATTCAAATTGAATGATAAAAAAATAAAAGATAGAATATAAAAAATTTTCATGTAATGATAATTATGCTGTTTTGACTCTAAAAATAAAAAAAGGTTTAGTTTATAGTATTTTTAAAGATTCCTGAGGTGGAATGGCTATTATTGATTTATCTTTTGAAATAAAAATAGGTCTTTTCATAATTTTAGGATAATCAAATATTGCTTGAATAATTTGAGTTTTTGTTAAAGATTTATTTTTAAACAGTTCTTTCCAAATCTTCTCATTTTTTCTAATTAAATCAATTGGGTTAAGTTTTGATTTTTCAATTATATTTTCAATTTCTTTTTTTTCTAATTTGATATTCAAATATAAAAGAACTTCAAAATCAATTTTATTAGATTTTAAAAATTCTATACATTCTCTAGATTTACTACATCTTGGGTTGTGTAGTAATTGGTATTTTTTAAATTTCAACTTTTAATTTTTTTAATTCATTAATTAACTTTTCCGGCGACTCAAACTGGATTCCGTTGATTCCACATCTTACTGCACCTTGAATATTATCTAGCCGATCATCAATAAAAACACATTCTTTTGGATCAAGATTGTATTTTTCAAGAGTGAAATCATAAATTTCTTTAAATGGTTTAAGCATTTTAATTTCCCCAGAAACGACAATTCCTTCAAATAATTTTAAAAATTTATATTTTTTTATTGCTATTGGAAAAGTTTCAGCGCTCCAGTTTGTTAAAGCAATCAATCTATAATTATTCCTTTTCAAATCCCTTAAAATTTTCACTGTTCCAGATATTTCCTCTTTTAGCATTTCTTCCCATCTTCCGTAAAACATTTCTATTAATCTTTTGTACTTTGGAAAAAGTTTTACTCTTTCTTTAGTTGCTTCTTTCATCAGTTTACCTCCATCTTGCTGTTCATTCCAACTAGAGGTGCATATATTATCAAAAAACCATCTCATTTTGATTCTATCTCCATTAAACTCTTTTAAATATATATATTCGGGATTCCAATCAACTAGAACACCTCCTAAATCAAAAATTATTGTTTTTATTTTCATAATTATTTACTCATTAAAAATGATTTAAGAAAAGGGTTTAAACCACCATTTAATATCTCATCGACATTATTTGTTTCATGATTCGTTCTCACATCTTTTATTAATTTGTAGGGATGAAGTACATAATTTCTTATTTGTGATCCCCATTCAATTTTCATTTTACTAGATTCGATTTTTTCTCTTTCTGCCATTTTCTCTTTCAACTGAATCTCATATAATTGAGATTTAAGTAATTGCATAGCCTTTTCTTTGTTTTCAAGTTGGGATCTTGTTTCTGAATTTTCAATAACAATTCCAGATGGTGAGTGTCTCAATCTAACTGCTGTTTCCACTTTATTTACGTTTTGGCCACCTGCACCACTGGAACGCATAGTTTCCCATGATATTTCCGAGGGATTTATATTTATTTCAATTGAATCATCAACAAGAGGATATACATATACTGAAGCAAATGAAGTATGTCTTTTTGCATTACTGTCAAATGGAGATATTCTGACTAATCTGTGCACACCGTTTTCTCCTTTCAGCCATCCAAAACCATAGTCGCCTTCAATTTCAATAGTTACAGATTTTATACCTGCAACATCTCCTTGTTGTAAATCTAATTCTTTGACTTTAAATCCGTTTTTTTCAGCCCACATTACATACATTCTCATTAACATATAAGCCCAATCACAACTTTCAGTTCCACCAGCACCGGCTGTGATTTGAATTACTGAACTCATTTCGTCACCTTCATTAGATAACATATTTTTAAATTCAATAGATTCAATATGACCACTACATGTTTGGTAGTGGGAAATTAATTCGTTTTCAGAAATTTCATTAGATTTAAAATAGTCATATAAAACTTCTAAATCATTACATAATGATTTTGCTTTTTCATAATCTTTAATCCATTGTTTTAAAGATTGTAGTTCCTTAATGACTTTTTGAGCCTTTTTCGAGTCATTCCAGAAATTAGGATCAAAAGTGATTTCTTCTTTATTGGAGATTTCTATTTTTTTTGAATCTATGTCAAAGATATCTCCTTAGTGCAACAGTGCGCTCAAGGAGACTCTTAATTTGGCCTGTAGTTATCATTTTTCAAATAAAAACCAAAAATACATTTAAAAATGGATTCATTTAATTTTAATTAATTTTTATATTTATTTAAAATTCATAAAAATGATTAATAAAACGCTTTCTCTATTATTATACTGTTTTCTTATTTATTCTGTTTCATCTCAAACCAGCAAAGAAACCAATAAATTATTTACCGGTTTTTTTAATTTTACTTATGAGGAAAATTCGGACAAGATTTTTTTAGAAGTTGATAAAATAAATAAAGATTTTTTATACATAAGTTCATTAACAACAGGTTTAGGCTCCAATGATATAGGATTAGATCGTGGCCAATTAGGAGGGGAAAGGATTGTTAGATTTAAAAAATATGGTAATAAACTACTTTTAATTCAGCCTAATAATAATTTTGTAGCTATTTCTAATAATTTGGCTGAAAAAAATAGTGTTGAACAAGCTTTTGCACGCTCAGTAATTTTCGGATTTGAAATTATTGAAAAAAAAGAACAATCATATGTAATTGATTTTACGCCTTTTCTATTACAAGATACTCATGGAGTTATTAGAAGGTTAAAATTACTTGATCAAGGTATTTACAAATTAGATCTTAAAAAAAGTGCTTTGGAACTTGAAAGAACAAAAGCTTTTCCTAACAATGTAGAGTTTGAAGCATTATTAACTTTTGTTGGAAATACTAACGGAAGATTAATTTCTAGTGTTTCACCTGATCCATCTAATGTGAGTGTAATTCAACATCATTCATTTATTAAGTTACCTGATGATAATTATATTCCAAGAGTTTTTGATCCAAGAAGTGGTGCAATAGCTATTTCTTTTATGGATTATGCATCTCCTGTTCAAAAAGAAATCAATAAAAAATATATTTTAAGACACAGATTAGAAAAAAAAGATCCATCTCTTGAAATGAGTGAAGCTAAAGAACCTATAATTTATTATTTAGATCCTGGTACCCCAGAACCAGTTAGATCAGCCTTAATTGAAGGAGCTTCTTGGTGGAATCAAGCTTATGAAGCAATAGGATATAAAAATGCTTTTCAGGTGAAAATATTACCCCATGATGCTGATCCTATGGATTGCCGTTATAATGTAATTCAGTGGGTTCATAGGTCAACCAGAGGTTGGAGTTACGGATCAAGTGTTGTAGACCCAAGAACTGGGGAAATCATTAAAGGTCATGTAAGTTTAGGTAGTTTAAGAATTAGACAAGACTTTTTGATAGCTCAAGCTCTGATGTCTAAACCTTTTATTGATGATGATAATTTCGATACAATGTTAGAAATGGCTCTAGCTAGAATTAGACAATTAAGTGCTCATGAGGTTGGGCATACAATTGGTTTCGCACATAATTTTTCCGCTAGTACTAATAATCGATCATCAGTTATGGATTACCCACACCCTTTAATTAAAATTAAAGATAACGAGATTGACCTAAGTGAAGCCTATTCAATTGGAATAGGGGACTGGGATAAAGTTTCTGTTGCATATAGTTATTCAGAGTTAAATATTAAAAATGAAAAAGCTTTATTAAATGATATTTTAGATAATGCTTATAAGGAGGGATTAAGGTTTATAACAGATTATGATGCCAGAGCAAAAAGTGGTGCTCACATAAATGCACACTTATGGGATAACAATTCAAGTCTTCCTAAAGGATTGGACAACATCATGGAAGTTAGAAATAAAGCGATTAATGATTTTTCAAAATATAATATTAGATCTTTTGAAACTTACAGCAAATTAGAAGATGTTTTTGTTCCTCTTTATTTTTTACATAGATATCAAACTGAAGCAGTAGTAAAATTGATTGGAGGTCTTGATTATAATTATGCTAAAAGAGATGATAACCAGATTATCGTTGAAGATATTTCATATAAAGATCAGAATAATGCTCTTATCTCAATATTAAACACTTTAAAAGCTAAAAATTTAGCTATTCCGATCTCAAAATTAAAATTATTTCCACCAAGAGCATATAATTATCCAAGAACTAGAGAATCTTTCAAAAGCATGACTGGCGTGAGTTTTGATCCTTTTAGTGCAGCCTCCACTGCTAGTGAAATGACATTATCTTTATTGTTAAATCCTGCAAGAATGAACAGGCTTTTAGTTCAGAGTAGTTTATCTAATACGTCTTTGCAAACTATGAATTTAAATTACTTATTAACTACAATAACAGACAATACATTTAATTCAAAAAATAAATTTAGTTTAGAGAATAATGGTAATTACTTATTAGAAATTCAGCAAATAATAAATAATAATTATTTAAAGTTTCTTTTAAATTTAGCCTCTAATAAAAATTCGTTTTTTCAAGTAAAAGCTATTGCTAAAAAAGAACTTTCTAGAATTATTGATTTATTAGAATCTAAAAAACATAAGAATAAGTACAAATCTGAGTATCTGAGTATGATAAGAAAATTTAATTCGAAGCCTGAATTATTTGAATTAATTGACAGCCCAAAAATTCCTGATGGATCTCCTATTGGATCTTCAAATTTTAACGAATCTTGTTATTAAAACTATAAAAAATATGGATATTAATTTAATTAGTGATACAGTAACTAAACCATCTCAAAAAATGCTTAACTCTATGTTAGAGGCAAAAGTAGGAGATGATGTTTTTAAAGAAGATCCTACTGTGAATGAACTTGAAAATAAAATTGCAAAAATATTTGGCATGGATTCAGCATTATTTTTCCCCTCTGGAACAATGACCAATCAAACCGCAATAAAATTACATACTAATCCTGGAGATCAATTGATATGTGATAAATACGCTCATGTTTATAATTATGAGGGAGGTGGCGTTAGTTTTAATAGTGGAGTTTCGTGTAAGTTAATTGATGGAGAAAGAGGAATGTTTAATAACCAACAGTTAATCAAAGCTATTAATCCTCCAGACTTTTATCACAGTCCCAAAACCTCATTAGTTTGTATAGAAAACACTACTAATAAAGGTGGTGGTGCATGTTGGGATTTAAATGAACTTAAATTGATAAAGAACACGTGTTTAGAAAACAATTTATCATATCACTTAGATGGGGCAAGAATTTGGAATGCTTTGATTAAAATGAATCAAGATCCTAAAGATTATGGATTAATATTTGATTCCATTTCTGTATGTTTAAGTAAAGGTTTGGGGTGTCCCGCAGGATCTGTACTGATTGGTTCAGATGAGTTGATAAGTAAGGCAATAAGAATAAGAAAGGTTTTGGGTGGAGGAATGCGGCAAGTAGGTTATTTGGCGGCTTGTGGGATTTATGCTTTGGAAAATAATTTTTCAAGACTTTCTGAAGATCATCATAAGGCAATAGAAATTGAAAAAACACTACAAAATCTTTCATATGTTGAAAAAGTTGAGCCTGTTGAAACAAACATTGTAATTTTTGAAATTAATTCAAAAATATCTTCTGAACTATTTTTAAATAAATTAAATAATAAAGGAGTTAAAATTATTTCCATGGGAGACAACAAATTAAGAGTGGTTACTCATTTAGATTATAGCAATGTAATGCATAATCAATTTTTAGAAATTTTAAATGATTTAACATTTTAATTATTTGCTAAATCTTCTTAAGTTTTAATTCTAAATCTTATGTTTGTTAGCTTATATAAAAAAATGAAACTTCCATCGAAAACAATATCTCCACCCACTGCAAAAAAAATCCCTACAAATCTTATAAAATTTGACTCAAACAGAGTAGATGATTATTTTTGGTTAAATAATAGAGATGATTCTGAAGTCATAGATTATTTAGAAAAAGAAAATGATTATTATGAAAAAATGACTTCTCACACTAAGGGTTTTCAAGAGAAGATTTTTAAAGAAATTAAAAATAAAATTAAAGAAGAAGATCAGTCTGTTCCTTACTTTCTAAATAGTTATTGGTATATTACTAAATTTGAAAAAGATAAGGATTATCCTATCTATATTAGAAAGAAAGATTTTTTAGAATCCAAAGAACAAATATTATTTGACTGTAACGCGCTAGCAAAGAATCATGATTTTTTTAATTTATCAAATATTAAAATAAGCCCTAATAATAAATTTGTAGCATATAGTATTGATACAGTTTCAAGAAGATTATACACTATTAAAATAAAAAACTTAGAAACCGAAGAGGTTTTGAGTGAATCTATTTATAATTCATCAGGAAATTTTTCTTGGGCTAATGATAATAAAACATTGTTTTATACTAAGAGAGATATAAAAACATTAAGAAATGATAAGATATATAAACATACTCTTGGAGAAAATTCAAATAAAGATAAACTGGTTTTCCATGAAAAAGACAATACTTTTTATACAAGTGTTTCAAAATCTAAATCTAATAAATACATAATAATTTCTTCATATAGTACTTTAACATCTGAATTTCAATTTTTGGATGCTGATAACCCAAAAGAAAATTTTAAATTATTTAGTAAAAGAAAAAGAGGTCTAGAATATACTATAAGTCATTTTGAAAAGGATTTTTACATAATAACTAATACAGATAATTCAAAAAATTATAAATTAATGAAGACATCTGTTTTTAACACAGAATATATTTATTGGAATGATGTTATTAAACACAGAGAAGATGTCCTACTTGAAGGAATTGATATTTTCAAAGATTTTTTAGTAATTAGTGAAAGATTTAATGGATTAAGTAGAATAAATATAAAGAAATGGGATAATTCAGAAAATTATTATTTAGATTTTACTTCGAAAACCTATTCACTATACACAACAACTAATGTTGATTTTGATACTAATATTTTAAGATATGGATTTAATTCACTTACTGATCCTTCATGTGTTGTTGATTTTAATATGGAAACTAAAGAAAAAACTATACGAAAGCAGCAAGAAGTTTTGGATTCAGGTTTTAAAAAAGAAAATTATATTTCTGAAAGAGTTTGGGCTAAATCAATCGATGGTGTTAAAATCCCAATTTCTATTGTTTATAAAAAAGGATTAAAGAAAAATGGTAAAAATCCTTTGTTGTTGTATGGTTATGGTTCATATGGAAATACAATTGATCCATACTTTTCTATTGGTCGTTTATCGCTACTAGATAGAGGGTTTATATTTGGAATTGCCCATGTAAGAGGAAGCGAATATATGGGTAGAGAATGGTATGAAAATGGAAAATTATTAAAAAAGAAAAATACATTTAATGATTTCATTTCTTGTACTAAATATTTAATATCTCATGGATACACAAATGCAAAGCAAAGTTATGCTTATGGCGGATCAGCAGGAGGTTTATTAATGGGTTCTGTTATAAATCTAGCACCTGAATTATATAATGGAGTTATCTCCGCTGTACCTTTTGTAGATGTTGTAACTACAATGTTGGATGAATCTATTCCATTAACAACTGGAGAATATGATGAGTGGGGAAATCCTAATGAAAAAAAATACTTTGATTATATTCTCTCTTATTCACCTTATGATAATGTTTTAGGTTTAAATTATCCCAATATGCTAGTTACCACAGGTCTTCACGACTCTCAAGTCCAGTACTGGGAACCTGCTAAATGGGTTGCAAAGTTAAGAGAATTGAAAAAAGACAATAATTTATTGTTTTTAAATACAAATATGGATTCTGGTCATGGTGGTGCTTCTGGAAGATTTGAAGCGTTGAAAGAAGTTGCTAAGGAATATACTTTTTTGTTTGATCTAGAAAAAATTCATAATTAGCTATTAAATTTGGTGAATACAGCTTTTTTTAATTAATTTGCCTACTTCAGAAATCAAGTATTAAATGAAAGGTAAAGTAAAAGCTTACAAAAACGTTCTTGAATTAATTGGAAAAACTCCTCTTGTTAAATTAAATAAAATAGTTAAAGATATTCCTGGTAATTATTATGCAAAGGTAGAAGCGTTTAACCCTGGACATTCTAATAAAGACAGAATTGCATTACACATTATAGAGTCTGCTGAAAAAAAAGGATTATTAAAGCCTGGAGCAACTATAATTGAAACTACATCAGGAAATACTGGTTTTAGTATTGCTATGGTAAGTATAATAAAAGGATACAATTGTATACTAGCAGTATCCGCTAAATCATCTCAAGATAAAATTGAAATGCTTAAAGCAATGGGAGCTAAGGTTTATGTATGCCCAGCTCATGTAAGGGCAGATGATAGTAGATCATATTATCAAGTTGCCAAAAGATTACATGAAGAAATAAAAGGTTCTTTTTATATAAATCAATATTTTAATAGTTTAAATACTGAAGCTCATTATAAGACCACTGGTCCGGAAATATGGGAACAAACAGGTGGAGGAATTACCCATTTAATAGCAAGTAGTGGTACTGGGGGAACTATCTCTGGGATTGGTAAGTTTTTAAAAGAACAAAATTCAAATATCAAAATCATAGGTGTTGATGCTTATGGGTCGGTATTAAAAAAATTCCATGAGACGAAAGAGTTTGATGAGGACGAAATTTATCCATATAGGATTGAAGGATTAGGTAAAAATTTAATACCAACAGCTACTGATTTTGATATAATTGATTTATTTGAAAAAGTTAGTGACGAAGAAAGTGCCCATTCTTCAAGAGAAATAGCATTAAAAGAAGGTTTATTTGTTGGTTACACCTCTGGAGCAGCAATGCAAGCAGTAAAACAATTATCCCAACAAAAAATGTTTAATAAAAAAAGTAAAGTCGTAATAATCTTTTGTGATCATGGTTCAAGATATATGAGCAAAGTATACAGCGACAAGTGGATGTATGATCAAGGCTTTTTTGATTCTGAAAAAACTGAACTAGAAAAGACAATAGAATTCATTAAATAGGTTATTTTTACACTTTAAATCATTATTCTGCTTTTAATGAAAGATTTATTCGATAAAATTATAGTAAATAAAGGTCCATTAGGAAAGTATGCTAGTATTGCAGAAGGCTATTTTGCATTTCCAAAATTAGAAGGTCCTATTGGAAATAGAATGATTTTTAATGGTAAAGAGGTAATTACTTGGAGTGTGAACGATTACTTAGGTCTTGCCAATCATCCGGAAATTAGAGAAGTTGATTTAGAAGCAGCAAAAAAATATGGATCTGCATACCCAATGGGAGCTAGATTAATGTCTGGTCATACTGAGTTTCACGAACAATTAGAAAGTGAATTAGCAACTTTTGTTTCTAAAGAGAAAGCTTATGTGCTTAATTTTGGTTATCAGGGAATCTTATCCACTATTGATTCGTTAGTTTCTAAAAATGATGTTATTGTTTATGATATTGATGCTCATGCTTGTATTGTTGATGGAGTTAGATTACACATAGGAAAAAGGTTTACTTATCAACATAATAACATTGATAGTCTTTGTGTAAATCTAGAAAGAGCTACTAAAATTGCTGAAAAAACTGGAGGAGGTATTCTTGTTATTTCAGAAGGAGTTTTTGGAATGAGAGGAGAACAGGGAAAAATAAAAGAAATTGCAGCTTTAAAAAATAAATATAAATTTAGATTACTTGTTGATGATGCTCATGGTTTTGGTACACTTGGTGCCACTGGGGCAGGAGCAGGTGAGGAGCAAGGTGTTCAAGATCAAATTGATGTTTATTTCGCAACTTTTGCGAAATCAATGGCAAGTACAGGTGCATTTATTGCTGCTGACTCAATGATTATTGATTTTCTTAAATATAACATGAGATCTCAAGTTTTTGCTAAATCTTTACAATTACAACTAGTAATTGGAGCTTTGAAAAGATTAGATATGCTTAGAACTAGACCAGAAATTAGAACAAAATTATGGAGAAACGTTAAAGCATTACAATCAGGTCTAAAAGATCAGAAATTTGATCTAGGCACAACACAAAGTTGTGTTACTCCAGTTTTTTTAAAAGGAACTGTGCAAGAAGCAATGGTGATGGTTAAAGAGTTAAGAGAAAAATATTTTGTCTTTTGTTCAATTGTTGTTTATCCTGTGGTTCCTAAAGGTGTGATTTTATTGAGATTAATACCTACATCTTCTCACGAATTAATTGATATTGAGGAAACCTTATCAGCTTTTTCCAAGATAAGATCTAAATTATATGATGGTACTTATTTAAAATTAGCTGAAAGAATCTCATCATTTTAGCTTAATTTATTAAATTTTACATTTTTAGACTATCAAAACTCTTTTATAAAAGAAAAAAAACACTAGTTTTGATTGTAAATAAGCGTGATGCATCCAAAAAAATTACTCAACGCTAAGCAAATATCTACAATACTTTATCGTCTTTCCTATCAATTAATTGAAGATCACAATGATTTTTCTGATACAGTTATAATAGCTATTCAGCCAAGAGGAATTATACTTGCTAAAAGAATAATTGAAATACTTAATAATGAATACAGTGACATTAAGTTTGGTTTGTTAGACGTTACTTTTTTTAGAGACGATTTTAGACGAACTGAAAAAGTTTTAAAAGCAAATGAAACTAAACTAGATTTTTCAATTGAAAATAAAACAGTAGTATTAATTGACGATGTACTTTACACTGGAAGAAGTATAAGAGCAGCATTGGATGCTATTCAGTCTTATGGTAGACCAAAGGCTGTGCAATTGTTAAATTTAATTGACAGAAGGTTTTCCAGGGAATTACCAATTCAACCAGATTATTGTGGAATTCATGTAGATTCTAGATTAAATCAAAAAGTAAAAGTTTGTTGGAGAGAAAATGATGGAGAAGATTCTGTTTATTTATTTAAAAATAAAGAATGAGTAATTTAAGTGTAGATCATTTACTTGGAATAAAGTATCTTAATTTAAAAGATATAAAATTAATTTTTGAGACAACTGATTATTTTAAAGAAGTAATCAATAGAAAAATTAAAAAAGTTCCTTCTCTCAGAGATATTACTATAGCAAATTTATTTTTTGAAAATAGTACTAGAACTAAAATTTCATTTGAATTAGCTCAGAAAAGACTTTCAGCGGATTTAGTAAATTTTTCCTCGTTATCATCCTCAGTTTCAAAAGGAGAAACCTTAATTGACACAGTAAATAATATTTTATCAATGAAAGTTGATATGGTAGTTATTAGACATCCCAACCCAGGTGCAAGTGTTTTTTTATCAAAAAATGTAAATTCATGCATTATTAATGCAGGTGATGGAACTCATGAACACCCAACTCAAGCTCTTTTAGATGCATATTCAGTTAAACAAAAACTAGGGGATTTAAAAACAAAAAAAATACTAATAGTTGGAGACATACTGCATTCTAGAGTCGCACTTTCTAATATTTATGCATACCAAAAGCTTGGTGCAGAAGTTACAGTTTGTGGTCCAAAATCATTAATTCCAAAATATATTGAATCCTTAAATGTAAAAGTTGAAACAAATCTATTTAAAGCATTAGAATGGTGTGATGCAGTTAATATGTTAAGAATTCAAAACGAGAGAATGTCTGAAAGTTATTTCCCTACAATAAGAGAATATGTTCAGCAATTTGGTCTTAATAAAGAAATTTTGAATAGTCTTAATAAAGAAATTATAATAATGCATCCTGGTCCAATTAACAGAGGAGTAGAAATCACAAGTGAGGTGGCTGATTCAGAACAAGCAATTATACTTAATCAGGTAGAAAATGGAGTTGCAATAAGAATGGCAATAATGTATTTATTAGCTTCCAAGCTATATTAGTAATGAAAATAAATTCACTAAAAAATTCTATAATAATAGTTTTAGACAAAAAAGACAGTATTAATTATTTAAAATCAGAAATTAATAAAAGCAAATACAGTAACAATAATATTATAATTGATTTAAAAAATGTTGTAATAAAAGATTTTTTATTATTTTTTAAAACTTTTGAAAATAATCAAAAAAAGAAAAACAAATCTTTAGTTTTTTTAACTAATAATATTGATAATAATAGTGAAGATTTAAATTTAGTTCCTACTCTTAAAGAAGCTTTAGATTTCATAGATTTAGAAGAAATTGAACGTGATTTAAATTTATTATGAAATTAACAATATTAGGTTGTTTTTCTGCTTCACCAAGTAAAGATCGTTTCCCATCTGCTCAGGTTCTAGAAATTGGTGGAATTAATGTTTTAATAGATTGTGGAGAAGGAACTCAAATTCAATTAAGAAGATATGGAATTAAATTTAATTCAATTGAGCATGTTTTTATTTCTCATCTTCACGGGGATCACTTTTTTGGTCTTCCTGGACTAATTTCTACCTTTCGATTATTAGGAAGAACTAAGCCATTAAATATTTACGGTCCAGTTGGGATAAAAAAAGCTATTACTTTACTTTTGAAATTAGGTAATTCTTGGACTAATTTTGATTTAATTTTTAAAGAATTAGAAGGTTCTAAATCTGTAAAATTATTAGATAAAAATAAGTTTTTGGTTCAAACAATTCCTTTAAAACATAGGATTTATACAAATGGTTATTTATTTAAGGAAATTAATAATGACAGGAAATTATTAATAGATGTTGCTTTGAATTTAGGTATTGATAAAACTCAATTTAATGGAATTAAGATTGGAAAAGATGGTATTAGCTCAGATGGTAAAATTATTGAAAACTGTGATTTAACAGAACCAAAGCCTAAAGACATTACTTACGCATACTGTAGTGACACTTGTTTTTATCCTGAAATAATTGACTTAATTAAAAGTTGTGATGTATTATATCATGAATCAACTTTTCTAGACTCTCATGCAGATTTAGCGAAAAAAACGAAGCATTCTACTGCAAAACAAGCTGCTGATATTGCTAAACTAGCTAATGTGAAAAAATTGATTTTGGGACACTTTTCATCAAGATATACAAATTTAAATGATTTTAAATCTCAAGCTCAAGAAATTTTTAATAATGTAGAATTAGCATCTCACGGCAAAGTTTTTAATTTTTAAATTAATTATCTTTACTATTTATAATATTTTATGTCCAAAGATTTAAGTGATTTTAGAAAATCTTATTTAAAAGGAACTTTAAAAGAAAAAGATCTTCCTCATAATCCTGTTAAATTATTTTCTGATTGGTTCAATTACGTAGTCTCCAAAAAAAAGGAATTTGAAACAAATGCTATGTCATTATCGACTGTAGATGATTCTAATGTTCCTCAAACACGTATTGTTCTTCTTAAAAAATTTTCTAACAAAGGTTTTATTTTTTATACAAATTATAATAGTAGAAAAGGTAAAGCAATTGATAAAAACTCAAATGTATGTTTATCCTTTTTTTGGCCTATTACTGAACAACAAGTAATAATAAATGGAAACGCCTTTAAATTAAGTAAAATAGATTCTGATAATTATTTTAATAGTAGACCAATTGGTAGTCAATTAGGAGCGGTTGTTTCCAATCAAAGTGAAATTATAAAATC
>CESI01007565.1_pt1 | contig 17749 bp, 15 predicted proteins | sample 356301 | NCBI WGS metagenome assembly CESI01 (sample SAMEA2621423, study PRJEB7988) | marine metagenome | biome: marine biome (ENVO:00000447); feature: deep chlorophyll maximum layer (ENVO:xxxxxxxx); material: "saline water (ENVO:00002010), including plankton (ENVO:xxxxxxxx)" | depth 40 m | reverse complement strand
CGTTCAATTCATCCTAACCGCGGCAATTGATGGAGTCGCGGAAGGTCCAGAATTGGTGGAGATGGAAATTGAAAATGTGGCCGCCTGTAACGGTGGTGGACTTACGACTTACTTCTCTTTTTTCGTGGCCGAAGAGCCACCGCCATTCGAAGTGAGCGGTTATAACACAGAAATGTGTCTCGGTGATATCATTGAACTCGCTCCACTTGTGAGTGGCGGATATGGCAATTACACGTTCGACTGGCTTTGCAATGGCGAGACGGGATCGCCTTATTTTTTCGAACCCAGTGAGGCCGGGCCATGGGAATGTGAAATTATTGTCGGTGATACGTGTGGCATGCCCTCTGAATCTGCCATTATCGAGGTGGAAGTTTTACAATTTGATCCGCTTGAGGTAAACATTGTGGAGGAGACCATTGAATTGGAATGCAATGGATTTGTTGATATTGAAGCCATTGGAACAGGCGGTTACAATGGCGCAGAAGGAGGCTTCTATGAATATGCCTGGGAAGACCAGGATGGGAATAATCTTTTCCCTAGTTGGTTCGATCCGTCTATTATTGGTTTGAGTACTTGGCAAAATGCGGATGAGGTCTTTGTTACACTTACTGATGCCTGTGGCTTGGAGGCCACGGATAGTTTGGAAATCACATACAACATACCGCCCGTTGTGGTCACCGTTGACGAGCAGGTGGATGTTTTGTGCAATGACCCCTTCAGTATTACCGCTTCTGCTACTGGCACGGGCCCATTCAACTATACTTGGCTGGATGGTGGAACTTGGTTGGGGTGGGGGAACCCCTTGAACTGGTCTACAAGCTCGGATGAAAGCATTGTCCTTGAGGTGAGCGATGCGTGTGGACAACTGGAATCGGTAGACATCGAGATTACGGTTGAAGCGCCGGAGGTCATTGTGAGCTTGCCCGATGGAGTGGTAGGGCCGTGCACGGAAGTCTTCAATTTGCAGGCAGATGTGACCAGCGGATCCGGCGGGTACCAGTTTTCATGGTTTCAGAATGGAATCAATATGAATGAAAATGATGACAACATCGATATTCAATTGAGCGAGACTGCCACATTTACCGTAAATGTGGATGATGGCTGTGGCCAGAACGGAACCGATAACGCCCAAGTTGTAATCGATAATCCGCCCCTGATTGTTGAGCTCGGCCCAGATATTTATGCGAGCTGTGTGGATTTTACGGTTATTCCCGTTGACATCATTAGTGGTGCAGGGGATTATCAATACGAGTGGTTTGTGAGCGGAGAATCATATGACATGGATGATGAAATCACACTCCAATCATTTGGAACCGTTCCAGTAGGCATTTCCGTGCAAGATGGATGTGGTGGAGCGACAATTGATTCGTTGGTTTACATTGTCCCAGACATCCCAATTTTGTTAGAAGTTACCCCGTCTACGACCATTTGTGCAGGAGACGGTATATCCCTCGAGGCATTGGCTATGGGAGGAGAAGAGGGATTTGTGTATTACTGGCCAACACTCGGTGCATATGGGCCTGTGCAATACATATCTCCTACACAAGCTGCGACGTATCCGGTTATAGCTACTGACATATGTGGCGAAGAAATGGATGATGCGAGTGTTATTGATGTTCAGTATCTCTTCAGTGATTTCACAGTCAGTGGAACGGAGGAAAATGAGAATCGGTACACTTTCCGCGCTACGCCCAATCCACCAGAGCCATACGAAGGGGCATACGCATATGATTGGGACTTTGGAGATGGTTCTACCTCTGATGAGCCCATTGCTGTGCATGAATTTGACGGTCTGAGTGATTACACTGTTACCCTGGATATTACGAGTTGGGTGGGATGTACCAATCAATCGTACACCGTGGTGCGTGGTCCGGTATTGCTTTACGTACCCAACGCGTTTACACCAAACAATGATGGGATTAACGATGCCTTTCGTGTAGTAGGGGGGCAAATAAAGGACTACGAAATATGGATCATGAACCGTTGGGGTGAACTGGTCTTTAACAGCAACTCACTCGATGAGTTCTGGGCAGGCGATGTTGCTGGAGGAACTCATTATGCCGAGAATGGCATATACAACTGGGTCATTCGGTTGAAAGGTTATAATACGGATGCAGAGGAGTTTACCGGAATGCTTCAATTGATGCGTTAAACCGCGGTTCAAAATTCCAACGAGGAAAATTCGCTTCAAGGTCTCAGGGGCATGGTGAAAACGATTTAATTTGCGGACATGAATATGACCAAAGTAAAATCGTACCAAGGGCCCTTTATCATTGTTACCTCCCTGTTTTTTATGTGGGGATTCATCACTGTTATGGTGGATGCCTTGATTCCGCGACTAAAGGATGTCTTTGAATTGACATTTCTTCAAGCAGGCTTGGTCCAATTTGCTTGGTTCGCTGCTTATGGTTTGCTCAGCATACCGGGCGGTAATTTAATTGAGCGGATCGGATACAAACGCGGAATTTTGACAGGACTTGGCCTTGCTGCCTTTGGATGCCTGCTTTTCTACCCTGCAGCCGCAACTCGCGTTTATGGCTTGTTTTTGCTCGCTTTGTTTGTTGTAGCTGGTGGATTGACAATCCTTCAGGTGGCAGCGAATCCATATATATCCGTATTGGGTGATCCTAAACGAGCGTCGAGTCGGCTCAATCTTGCGCAGGCATTCAATTCCTTGGGGACGACTATTGCGCCAATTGTGGCCGCTAGCTTTTTATTGAGTGATCAAATTCTAACAGGTGATGAGCAAGGCCAATTGGGTCAGGGTGCTTTGGATGCGTACCGATCAGCTGAAGCGTCAGCAGTGCAAGCGCCTTTTGTGGTTTTAGCGATGGCTTTTTTGCTGCTAGCTGTTTTGATTGGTGCCAGCAAACTCCCTCGTATTTTGGGCGCCAGTTCAGAGGGGGGACTGAGAGATGCATGGAAGAACAAAACATTGCGCTACGGTGCGTTTGGCATATTTGCTTATGTAGGAGCTGAAGTTGCTATTGGTTCTTATATGGTGGGCTACGGCCTGGAGTTGGGAGTTGGTGAGATCATTCGTGAGAATGCATTGCTTTCTTCAATGGCCGGCTTGGCAGCTAGTATCAGAGGGATGTCCTTGGAGGGAATCGATACGAAAGGTTTGATAGGAGCATTGCTGACCTTTTACTGGGGAGGAGCAATGATTGGTCGCTTTATAGGTAGTGCCCTGATGCAGCGCATTGCTCCAAGTAAGTTGCTGGCCATCTTTGCGCTTGGAGCTTCGGCAATGGTTATTATAAGCCTTTTGTCTTCTGGAGTCACGGCGCTTTTGGCACTTTTAGCAGTCGGCCTTTTCAATAGCATCATGTTTCCGACAATCTTTACCTTAGGTATTGGTGAATTGGGCGACTTGAAACCTCTGGGCAGTGGTATTCTATGCACGGCTATTGTGGGAGGGGCATTCATCCCTCCAGCGGTCGGAGCCTTGGCAGACCACTCAGGTTTTGCAATTGCTCTCGTGTTGCCAGTCTTCTGCTATTTGTATATCCAATACTTTGCCTCGAAAGTGGCAGGTGCGAAATAGTCTAGAAAAGAAAGAGGGAATCGGTAGTTTCTCTGAATTGCGCAGTTGGTAAGAATTGTAAAAACTTTATGCACAATGCCAACCTTTTAAGCGGAAATGCTGTTCTTTCGTGCAGAGAGCGTATTTGTTCCTTATCTTAAAGTATTAAAGTTAGAAGCTATGGCCCGTAAAAAGCGATCGAAGGAATTGCAACCGAACATCAAAGTCCGACTCGATAGGAGGACAGTCATCACTGTGCGCGACGAGGAGAAGTTAGCATTTTGGAAAGAGAAGTATCCGCAATTGGAAGTGCTTGAGAGTTGAGGAGTAAATCATTCCGGAGCTTTCTAGTGGCGGGTGATTGGGCGTTGCACAAAGAGAACGATTGGCTTTTGCTAAATGTTACTCATTAAAAAAGCCGGATTGCTCCGGCTTTTTTAATGGCCCTGTTTGAGCCAAACGCAATCAACACGATCGGGGCTTAAGCTACCTCTGTTTGCTTCCATGGAGCAAAGGCAAGCTGTTCTCGACCTTTTTTTGTCAAGGTGTAGCCATTCTTGTTTTGGAGCATTCCATCCAAGTATAAATTGGTAATTCGCTCACCAATCCTCGCTTGTCCCACGCTCAGGTCGGTATCGGCTTCTATTCGCTTCCAAAAGTTCCGCTCCAATACTGCAAGGCGAATGTGCGTCTGTTGTTCCTGCTTGTAAGTGTGAATGATATCAAGGATCATGTAGTCGTACTTGTCCATGGGTCGAGTGGTATGGTAGGGTTAGGTAGTCGTTGTGAAAGTCCGAAGACTTAGCTGCAAAGTAGACGTCGACGTTTGAAAAGTTGTCAGTACCGCTGACGTAAATATGAACGAATTGTTAACGACTCTGCTGAAGATGTTGAAGACTTGTGAATAGCGCAATTCTATTGCCTATAAGTAGCTGTTTGACAAAGTATTAGCGAGATTCCGGGACGGCAACAGGTCAATTATAATACGTTCCAGCGGCCGCGTCGGGTGGCACCATTGCTCAAATGCGTTTTTAAAATGCCCATAAATTCGTCCCGCTCGATTTCAATAGCTCCCAAGCTTTTCAGGTGAGAGTTTTGGATTTGGCAATCGATTGGACCAAAATGATTTTTTTTGGCCCACTCTATGAGGTGGACAAATGCAATTTTGGACGCATTGCTTTCGGAAGAATACATGCTTTCACCAAAAAACATTTTGCCAATGGATACGCCGTAAAGTCCACCGATGAGTTCGCCATCGCGCCATGTTTCAAATGAATGCGCAAGGCCTAGTCGATGCAAGCGAACGTACGCGCCAACAATTTCCTCAGAAATCCATGTGCCTTCTCCATCCTTCCTCAATTTTCCGCAGTTGCGGATGACTTCTTCAAAACAAGTGTCAGTTTTAACTTCATAATCGTGTCGATTGAGCACATTTCGCATGCTCTTTGAGATTTTTAAATCGTCCAACGGAAGGATGCATCGCTTTTCGGGTGCCCACCACAAAATCGGATCATTTTCACCGTACCACGGAAAGATCCCGCCTTCATACGCAGCAATGAGTCTGGCCTCGTTCAGATCACCGCCAATGGCAAGAAGGCCTTCCCATGATTCTTCCAGAGGGGGGAATCCAATGGTGTCGTCTAGCATGGTTATTCGAGGCTGATCTGTCATAGCTGAAGTTCTTTTCGAAGATAGCGCATGGTCATTGATTCTGTCCGATTTTTGTCGCATGCCAACGATTCATCCTTCTTTTGTTCGATCGCTTGCAATGCGCATCAAAAATGATGGTGTCACCTTTGGCGCAATGGCAGATCAGGAGATGCCTTTTCGAAGACCATTGAAGTCTGAAGCCCTCGATTTGGGCTACCGCGTTCGAAATGCAGCCGTATTACTGGTTTTGGTTCCCGAGGCGGGTCAGTGGTCTGTCGTGCTTATGAAGCGGCAAGAATATTCGGGTGTTCACAGCGGCCAAATAGCCATCCCAGGAGGAGAGGTGGAATCTGGCGATGGAGATGCCAAGGCTACGGCCATTCGGGAATTCGAAGAGGAGATGGGAGTGAAGGTTCCTGCATCGAATGTTTTTGCACAACTTACTGAGCGTTATATCCCGCCCAGCCAATTTTCGGTAGTGCCTTTCTTGGGGTTTTTGAACGAGTTGCCGCAATGGAAACTGGATGGAAAAGAAGTAGCAGAGGCCATTATTGTTCCAATGAAGAATCTGCTTGTGCACAATGCTCTAAAGAACATGGAGATTGTTTTGGCAGACGGCAGAACAGCTATACTTCCGGCGTATTCATTTGACGGCCATGTGATCTGGGGCGCAACGGCAATTATGCTCACAGAATTCATAGCAGCATGGAAAACCACCTTTCCAAATGCCCTCAAAGTGGCTAAGGACGGTTCCAACTGAAATCTCTACTTAGAGTGCTGTATTTTTGCAACATGAATTCGATAACGCAACTAATATCGGGAGGCCAAGAAGATGCTTTAAATGCTCTTGAAATAGCTCGTGAGAGTGGAACTATTCAATGGGTTCGTCCTATGTTGGAAGCGTTTCGCGATCGTCAAGAGGAGAGATTGCTCCAAGAAATTGCTTCAATGCTTGGTGCATTAAAAGTTTCGGAGGCTGCAGAAGTAATGGGAGATGCGTTAGAAGATCCCGAGTTTTCGGAAATTCATGCGGATATCATCGGTTTTTTATGGAGCTGTGGTTTTCAATCCGAGAATCATTTGAGGTCTGTGGTCAATTGCGCTTCTGAAGGTGGCTTTCAATGCGCAATGGAGGCACTCACTTGGATTGAAGAATTGGAATCGGTGAATGATGAAAATGCCCTTTGGGACACGTTGCTGATCATTCGTGGAGTCACAGAGGAGGATCGTTCAGACGGAACAAAGCCGCTTTTTGAAGCCATGCATGCTGCACTGAGTGCTTTGGAACAGAAACAATAAACGAACTCTGCATCAGGTTTGGATGACACCTGTTTGAAATGGCAATATGGGAGCATGACTAGCCATTTCTATTCCTGTGCTAATCCAATGCCTGGTTTTCTCAGGCTCAATGATTGCATCTACCCAAAGACGGGCAGCAGCGTAAACGGGCGACGTTTGCTTGTCATAACGATTGGCCATTTCATCGAATAGTTTTTGCTGTGCGGCCTCATCGGGTTTTATTCCTTGCTTTTTTAATCGGGCCAACTCAATTTGTTGAAGCACCTTCGCTGCTTGCTTTCCGCCCATAACTGCTAATTGTGCTGAAGGCCAAGCCACAATGAGGCGAGGATCATAGGCTTTTCCACACATCGCATAATTGCCCGCGCCATAGCTATTGCCGACTATAATAGTGAACTTTGGAACGGTAGAGTTGGCGACAGCATTGACCATCTTGGCGCCATCTTTTATGATGCCGCCGTGCTCACTTCGAGAACCAACCATGAACCCCGTCACGTCTTGCAGAAAAACAAGCGGGATGCCCTTCTGATTGCAATTCATGATAAACCGTGCGGACTTGTCAGCACTATCTGAATAGATAACCCCGCCAAATTGCATTCCATCTGTTTTCGACTTGACCAATTTCCGCTGGTTCGCCACAATGCCTATGCTCCAGCCTTCTATGCGTGCATAGCCCGTTATGATAGTTTTGCCATATTCTTTTTTGTACTCAGTGAATGAATCAGCATCGACCAAAGAATCGATGAGAGGGTGCGTTGAATAGGGCTGATTGCGCTCACTAGGCAGCACACTGCAGATTCCAGGTCCATTTGGTTCTATGGCATCAATTCTGCTAAATCCGGCCTTATTCGGTTCCGTTTTTGTGTGAGCGATGAGCTTGCGAATGGTGTGCAAAGCGTCTTCGTCATTTTTGCATTTGTAGTCGGTCACTCCACTGATACTGCTGTGGGTTTCTGCCCCGCCCAGCGTTTCATTGTCCACATCTTCACCGATTGCTGCGCGAACCAAAAAGCTGCCGGCAAGAAAAATGGATCCAGTGCCTTCGACGATGAGTGCTTCATCACTCATAATTGGCAAGTAAGCACCTCCGGCCACGCACGACCCCATAACGGCTGCAATTTGAGGAATACCCATTGCACTCATTTTGGCGTTGTTTCTAAACATTCGCCCAAAGTGTTCTTTGTCCGGAAATATCTCATCTTGCATCGGAAGGAACACGCCCGCACTATCGACCAAATAAATGATAGGAATGTGATTTTCCATTGCGATTTCCTGAGCCCTTAAATTTTTCTTTCCTGTGATTGGAAACCAAGCACCAGCTTTTACGGTGGCATCATTTGCAACGACGATGACGGTCTTTCCATGGACGCGTCCAATCTGAATGACTACTCCTCCAGCCGGGCATCCGCCGTGTTCTTCATACATGTCTTCACCAGCAAGTCCTCCAATTTCAATCGGATTTGAGCCAGGATCAAATAACAAATCAAGCCGCTCTCTGGCTGTCTTTTTGCCTTTGGCGTGCTCTTTTTTGATGCGTTTTGCACCACCGCCTTTCGCGGCAATTTCAATGCGATCACGAATAGGTGCCCACAATAAGCGCATGGCATCTTCGTTTCGATTGGCTTCTATGGATTGAGAAGTTTGAGTGTTCGGCATGGGGTAAAGTTAAGTGGAGCGGTACCTTTGTTGCATCGTGCAAGACAAGTACATTTTACGAGACCATCGAATTCGGGTTGCATTTGTGCTGAGCATTGGCTTATTCACAGGATGTTTAGGGCCTAATGCTGATACAAATGCGGGGTGTTCGAGCTCCTTTGAATACATCCTGCCCGAAGCCGCAGAAGGGTTTCGATGGAAAGTGCTTGCAACACCATCTCTGTCTCAAAAACTGACGTGTCTTGAAATCTTTGATGCATCTTTTCAGGCCATTAATACTTCTGTCTATCGTGATTCTTTCGCGCTAGCTAACGACCCATGTCCATTGGGGGAAACTGTTGTGTTGAACACAACGGCGAGGGGCATAGCGACCCTGAGTACTACTCACGTAGCGCTACTGGAAGCATGGGACCCATCACTTATTCATTGGGCAGGTGGTGCCTTCGTAGACTACATTCAATCAGATATTGCCCACAATCGCCTCGATTCAGGCGCTTCGGTATCCTACGGTGGAAATCCCGAGTGGGATTTGGAAATGTTGGTCTCTCATCCGCCCTCGGTCCTTTGCATATATCCGTTTGGGAATCCCTTAAATGACGCTCGTTGGGCAGACGCCGTTCCCATCGTTCCTGTTCTCGAATACTTGGAACCGCACCCTTTGGGAAGGGCAGAGTGGATGTGTGCATTTGGTTGGTTGGCAGGAGATTCTGCTTGGGCTGAATCGTCGGCGGTTTTCGCAGAGGTACAAACTCGTTATGATGCGGTTCGTTTGAATTCAAGAAGCGACAATCGGCTTCGGGTTTTTACAGGAAGTGTTCAGCAAGGAGAATGGCATGCACCGGGAGGCGATAGTTTCATTGCCAAATTATTGCAGGACGCTGGCGCCGATTATGTATTTGAAAATCGGCCTGGCAGAGAAAACGTTCAGATTCCGTTGGAAGAAATGATAGCACTTGGCAAGAGTTGCGATGCTTGGGGGATTGTATTGAATGATGCGCGAGCTTCGCTAAGCATCCGAGATTTGCTTCAAATGGAAGATCGAAACAGACTCCTGATTCCGAACTCGAATCGTGTTTTTGTGGCCAATGCAGCGCATTGTGACTATTTCGGTTGGTGGGTGGCACGTCCGGATGCCATGCTGCTAAATTTGGCGAATCTCTTCGATGAGGATGGTGTTTTGATGGAAGATGAAACTTGTTTCAACTGGCTGCTGGAATGAGACAAAACAAAATACCCCTGGCTATTTTGGCTGCGATTTTAGTCCTGGCCATGAGTCATCTGATGTGGGGATCGACTGACATCAATTGGGCAGAACTTGGTTCCTGGTTCAGTGGCGTTCCAAAACTGGGGGGAACGGTATTTTTTGAAGTTCGATTGCCTCGCGTTTTGATGGCTATTGCCGCGGGTTCAGGGTTGGGCATTGCGGGCCTAATGATGCAGACTTGGTTTCACAATCCTTTGGCCGGACCCTCTGTTCTTGGGGTCACCTCCGGCGCGGGTATGGCGGTTGCCCTTGTTATTTTAACGGGCGCGGGAGGAGGTTGGCTGGCCAATGCCCTGTCCGCAAGTGTTGGGAGTTGGATGGCACTTGGCCTGGTGTTGATCGTTTCCAATCGATTTCGTGGCATGGCATCGCTATTGATTTTTGGCTTGATGCTCAACTATGTTCTCGGTGCGCTCGTTACCGTGCTGCAATCTGAGGCTGAAGAAAATGCTCTTCAACAATTCGTCTTTTGGGGAATGGGCACGTTTGGTCAAGCAACACTCATTACTTCTGCAGTGGCCCTTGCTTTAGTGCTTGTTGCCGTTTGGATCGTTCAAGCGCGTCACCGAGACCTTGACAAATGGACTCTGGGGGAAATTACGGCAAGAAGCATGGGAGTGGATGAAAGAGGATTGAGGCGTCTCATGATTGGGCTAACGGGATTATTAGCAGGATCAATTACTGCAGTTTGTGGTCCTGTTGCATTTTTGGGATTGGCAACACCTCATTTGGTGAAATTATTGATTTCAAATCGAAGCCATCGGCACTTGATACCCATGACCGCATTGGTGGGCGCAATGTTAGCACTTGTAGCAGATTGGGGAGTGAAAGGATTCGGAGTTTTAGATGGCGGCTGGCCACTGAATGCGGTGCTTTCATTGCTTGGTGCACCACTGGTGATTTGGGTACTGGTAAAACGGAATATGGGCAACTCATGAGCGCAATGAAAGAGTTAGGCACACTGCGCAAAATTCATGCGGCAGGCTTATCCATCGGATATACCGGTCATTCGCCTGTGCTCACTGCTATTGATCAAGTTTGGCAGGGGCCTGGGATTCATTTGATTTTAGGCGAAAATGGGTCGGGTAAGAGTACCCTCATTCGCACTCTAGCAGGACTTCAAGAGCCTTTGAAGGGTGTCGTAAATTGGGATGAAGAAAATATCCATTCAATTGTGGCGCCAAGAAAAATCACCAAAATGGCTTTTGTGGAAAGTATGCCTCCGCGCCAGTCCGAACTCACGGTTGACGAAGCCCTTGCTCTAAATGGCCGAAGCCGCGCGGAACAGGATTTGTGGCTCCATAGGTTTGACCTTTTGTCCTTGCGCTCGAAGTCTATCTCCCAACTGAGTGACGGGCTAGCCCAACGGGTGATGCTGGTACGTGCAATTCTCCAAGAAACGCCCTGGATCCTTATGGATGAGCCTACCGCATTTTTGGATGTGAAATCGCGGCATGTGATGTGGTCGCATTGCTCATCGTTGGTTGAGCAAGGCCGTCATATTATGGTTTCCAGTCACGACTTTCACTTATTGGAGCACAATCCACATCTCAAAAGTGTTACGGCGATTCGCGATCACAGATTGCATCACTTAGACCCAATGGGGTCATTCGCGGAGTGGAGTGCGAGTTTATGACAGAATATATTGGGCAACTTTGGCGACGTTAGATTCAATATGAACGAGGTCGGCTTCGTAAATTTGCCGGAACTTTAGTGCTATGCCATCGATTGCCCGTATGATTTTTGCTTTTGTTTTTTTGTCTGCATTTCTAGCAAGCATAGAATGGTTGGCATTTCGACTGCTGACTCGAAAGTTTCAAATGCAAGCGAATTGGTCCCATATTCGAAAGTGGTGGCTGATTTTATTAGCACTGATTTGGATTGGGTTTGTCATTAATGGCTTCATGTGGCCCACTTGGCGTTCAACACATCCCAAATTACTGAGTGTTTTATCCATTTCGTTTTTCGTGATTTTCATTCCAAAAATGGTTTTGGCCATGTTTGAAATGTTTGAGGTCGCTCGAGTCGGCACCTTTGGAGCCATAAATCACCTATCGGGCAGTGCCCGTCCAATATCCCGACAATCGTTTCTCACCCAATTGGGTTTCGGTGCTGCCGCCGCAACGTTTGCTAGTTTTCTTTATGGTGTAACCTGGGGCAAATATGCTTATCGAGTGGAACGGGTACTGGTGCCCATTTCAAATCTGCCATCGGAATTCAAGGACTTTAAAATCGTTCAGTTTTCGGACGCGCACTTGGGTAGTTTTGTTGACACACCTGGTCCTGTCCTAGAAGCACTAGAACAAATCAATGCATTGAAGCCGGATGTGATTTTGTTCACGGGTGACCTGGTCAACATGCGCGCCGACGAGGCGGAGCCTTGGATTGAACCATTTAAAAATCTAAGTGCACCATTGGGGAAATTTTCAATCATGGGGAACCATGATTACGCAGATTACGGGCCTTTTAGTGAAGAAGAGCGGGAGGCGAGTCGAAAGCGACTGAAAGAAATTCATGGGGAGATGGGCTTTCGCTTGCTTTTGAATGAGCATGAGCACTTCGAACGCAATGGGGAACGCCTGGCTCTGATCGGCGTTGAAAATTGGGGCAAGGGATTTCGCAGGAGTGGGGATTTAAAAGCAGCACTTGCAGGCAGCGATGCAGATAAACTTTGCACTGTGCTTCTCAGCCACGATCCAACGCATTGGGAGGAAGAGGTCATGGATGGCAAAGCGCCGGTTGAATTGACCCTCAGTGGCCATACCCACGGAATGCAGTTTGGGATTGAAATTCCTTGGTTGGGGGTCAAATGGTCGCCTAGCCAATGGCGCTATGCGCGATGGGCAGGTTTGTATAGAGAAGGCGATCAGTTTTTGCATGTGAATCGCGGCTTCGGAGTTTTGGGATTCCATGGAAGAGTAGGCATGCCCCCTGAAATTACAGTGTTGGAATTCGAGCAGGCATAAGCCGCTTCGATGTAATATTGCGGGAGCAATCCCCGAAAAAAAAAAATATGTCAGACGATAAAAAGGTCATTTTTAGCATGCACAAGGTCAATAAGGTGACCCCAGCAGGCAAGCAAATTTTAAGGGACGTGACCTTGGGCTTTTACCATGGAGCAAAAATTGGTATTCTCGGTGCGAATGGTGCGGGTAAGTCAACGGTTATGCGGATTATTGCAGGCCTTGATGAAGCATTTACCGGAGATGTGACTTGGTCGCCGAACCTTTCGGTCGGCTACTTGTCACAGGAGCCCGAGCTGGATGAAAGCAAGACAGTTCGTGAGATCGTGGAGGAGGGGACCGCTGAAATTGTGGCCGTTCTGAAGGAATACGAGGAAATCAATGCCAAGTTCATGGATGAAGAAATTCTGAACAATCCCGATAAGATGGAGGCGTTGATCAATAGACAGTCTGAGGTTCAAGACCGCATTGATTCATTGAACGCTTGGGAATTGGACACGAAGCTGAATATCGCTATGGACGCGCTGCGTTGTCCTCCCGATGATGCTAAAATTGGTGTTTTATCGGGTGGAGAACGCCGTCGTGTCGCGCTTTGCCGATTGTTGCTACAACAACCGGATGTCTTACTATTGGACGAGCCGACCAACCACTTAGATGCTGAGTCCATTGACTGGTTGGAGCAGCATTTGGAGCAATACACAGGAACAGTCTTGTGCGTGACACACGATCGTTACTTTCTCGATAATGTTGCTAAGTGGATTTTGGAATTGGACCGAGGTGAAGGGATTCCATACGAGGGAAATTATGCTTCATGGTTGGAGCAAAAGACAAAACGCCTTGCCCAAGAGGAAAAGCATGCATCCAAACGGCAAAAAGAATTAGAGCGTGAGTTGGAATGGGTGAAACAATCACCCAAAGGAAGGCGTGTAAAGAATAAAGCGCGTGTCAACAACTACGAAAAAATGCTTGCTGAGGGGACGACTGAGAAGGACGCTCGGCTCTCCATTCCAATTCCCAACGGACCAAGGCTGGGAAACTTGGTCATTGAAGCAAAAAATGTTCAAAAGGCATTCGCTGACAAGCTGCTCATTGAAGATTTGAGTTTTAGTCTTCCGCCTGCAGGTATTGTTGGGGTTATTGGTCCCAATGGTGCGGGTAAGACAACGCTTTTTCGGATGATTATGGGTGAGGAACAACCCGATTTAGGGACGTTTCGAACGGGAGATTCCGTGGAGGTCGGCTACGTCGATCAAAGGCACGCCTCGATAGACTTAGAGAAAACGGTTTGGGAAGTTGTTAGTGGTGGAAATGATCAGCTCGACATTGGCGGCAAATTGTTTAATAGCCGCGCATACGTATCCAAGTTTAACTTTAACGGATCTGATCAGCAAAAAAAATGTGGAGTCCTTTCCGGTGGTGAACGAAATCGATTGCATTTGGCAATGACTTTGAAAACAGAAGCCAATGTTTTATTGCTGGACGAGCCTACGAATGACATTGATGTGGATACTTTGCGTGCCCTTGAGGAGGGCATTGAGTCTTTCGCTGGCTGCGCCGTTGTGATTTCGCATGATCGGTACTTCTTGGACCGAATATGCACGCACATTCTAGCTTTTGAGGGAGATTCCCAGCTTTATTGGTTTGAAGGAACGTACAGCGAGTATGAGGAGAACAAGAGGAAGCGCCTTGGTCAGGTAGGTCCACAACGGGTGAAATATCGAAAGCTTGTCCGCGACTGATTATATAGGTCGATTTGCTCCGACGCCATCCGGACCACTGCATTTTGGTTCTATCGTGGCCGCTGCTGGATCATGGTTAGACGCCAGGGCATGCGACGGCAAATGGAAATTGCGTATTGACGATTTGGATGCTCCCCGTGTGGTTCCAGGTGTATCGGATTCTATTTTAAGGGTTTTGGAGGGCTATGGTTTGATCTGGGATGGTGATCCGGTGCTTCAGTCTAAGCGCTTTGATAAGTACGAAACGGCGCTTGAAAAATTGAAAAATGAAGGACGTACTTATGGCTGCAATTGCACGAGGAAGAATTGGTCGGACTCCAATATTTACCCTACTACGTGCCGCGACCTAGCGCTCGTTGACGCAAGATCTACGCGCTTTATTTCGCCCAATAATGCGGTTAAATGGCAGGATCTCGAATGTGGATATGTCTCGATTGATGTGCCAAATGAGGTTGGTGACTTTCTCCTGCAAAATGCCCATGGCACGTACAGCTATCAAATTGCAAATGCCGTGGATGATGTCGAAATGGGAGTGACTGACGTAGTACGTGGGGCTGATTTACTGAGCGTTACTGCCGCGCATATCTTGGTCCAAGAATCTCTGAGAGGCGCTTCAATACGTTATCGGCATTTGCCTCTGGCGTTGACGCCAGATGGAAAAAAAATATCCAAGTCATCTTCAGCACGCGGAGTGGAAGTAAGCGCCGCGCCGCGCACTTTGCAAAGTGCCTTTAATCATCTAGGTCTCGGATTAGTCTCTTTGGATCGGCCAGAAGCGATGCTCAAAGAAGCGTTAGCAAAGTGGAAAGTGCGTGCGTGATTTTGGTTTTGCCGTAACGCCAATCTTTTCATTTTCTAAGTAAGCTTTCTACCAGGTCAATCATGTCAGCGAACTCATCTTCGTCGAATAAGCGTGTCAAAAAGGCGATCTCACCTTGATCGGTCACTACTACGTTCCTCGTGACACCTGACTTGGCTGCTGCAATTGAATAGAACAAAGCTCCATTCGGATCGGGAGCAATGGGATATGTGATGCCAGTTTTTTGTGCGAAGTGGACTACTTTTTCGAGAGGTTCGTCTAAGTCAACACCCAATAGAATAAAGTTTTGGTCGCGGAATGGTTGCCATACTTCTTTTTCAAGATGCGGCATTTCTTTTCGGCATACACCGCACCACGACGCGGTAAACTGTAAGATGTAAGTTGTGCCCAACAGCGATTCCCGCGTGAACTTGTTCCCTTGCGTGTCTTCCAGTGAAAAAGCCGGCACGGGGTCTCCAATTTGAACAATGTAGCCGCGATTGTCAGATGCGTTTTCTTGGGCCAAGGATAGTTTGCCGCTCAAGAGAAAGACCGCGAATGAAAAGAAAAGAGCAAAGCGTTGCATTGGCTTATTGTTGACAGGGAAGATATGGAGCGACAAGTTTACACGTGTCAGATCCTTCAAAAAGAAAAGTTCCGCTGATTTTTTGCCCGTTCAGGACACGTTGAACGAAATTCACACAAGCAGCAGCGCAATCTTGGTCGATAAGCAGTGCATTGGCAAGATCATGGTTGGCGTACAAGTAACTGTGTAGTTCTACTTGTGGCAAGCAATCCGCTAAGGCACCGCTGCCCTGTAACAAAAGAGCGCCTGGCTGATTCCGAGCGCAATAATGGTGCATGCCCTCGCCATAGGGAACCAGCGCATCGCAAGTACCATGAAATGCGAGTAGTGGGACGTTGGGATAATCCGCAAGTGGCTCCATCGCTCCACACATACTTATTACCCCTCGAATTTCCGGTGTTGTTTGATGATATGCGGCATGAAGAGCGGCGTGTGCCCCTGCAGAACTGCCCGCTAAGAAGACGTCGTAGCCAAACTCAGAGTGCAGCAGCGAAGCCGCACATTTTATGTCTTGGGCGGCCGCAGAAATTGCTTCTCGCTTCTGACTTGTGGTCACGTCACAATGAAAACCTTTGCCCTTTTGGAGCAAACGGTAATCAATACAAGCAACATGAAGCCCAGATTCGGCTAATCGCTGGCAAAACAGCACATTCAGGGGGTGGTTCCGCGATCCTGACGAAAAACCGCCACCGTGCACAAAAAGAACAATGGCTTGCGGAGATACTACGGGATTGGATTCATGGTTTGCCGCTTGATAAAGATCAAGTCCTAAAGCGGTAATACCATCTGCGGCAATGAATTCAAACGATTTATGCGAAGTGGGCATAACGTATTCGGACTGTGCCTGTAAAGCGGAGCACAGAGCCAATACAATTAGCAAGGAAACGACATCGAGTGTCGCACAGGAATACTTAGTTTTCAAGAATGCTGTGGCTTCAGGGAAGCTGCATTTGATCGCGGGTGGAAGTGTTCGATTTGATCTTTAAGAAATCGGCGATCCAGGTGGGTGTAGATTTCTGTGGTGGCAATTTGCTCATGTCCGAGCATTTCTTGAACCGCTCGCAAATCGGCCCCTGATTCAATTAAATGGGTGGCAAAGCTGTGCCGAAAGGTGTGAGGGGAAATGCTTTTTCTGATTTGAGCGTGAATGGCAACGCGGCGTAACATAGTGAATGCCATTTGCCGGCTGAGTCCTCTGCCTTGACGTCCCAGAAAAACGGTGTCTTCATGCCCTTTCATAGGTAGGATTTGTGACCTGTATTCAGAAAGATAGTCTTCAATAGCTTGTATAGCTGTTGCTCCGATAGGGATCGTTCGAGTTTTGTTTCCCTTGCCTGTGACTTGGATGACCTTGTCGATGAAGTCAACTTTGGATAGTTGCAATTCGCACAATTCGGTTACACGCAATCCACAGCTGTAGAGTACCTCGAGCATCGCTTTATTGCGAACTCCTTCTCGCCGCGATAAATCAACGGCAGAGATAATTCTATCAACTTCTTCTATACTCAGAACATCGGGCAATTTGCGTTCGGGACGAGGTGCAGAAACCAGTTCAACGGGGTCATTTGAAATGATGTTTTCGAGGCGGAGGAACTTCGCGAAACTTCTAATGCCTGACAGCATTCGAGCTTGACTATTTCGAGCGATTTCTCGGTCATACAAATGTTGCATGTAGTTTTGAATCACCGGTGTAGTAATGATTCCAGGGTGTGTGACGGCTTGTTCGCTTATGCAGAACCTTGAAAATTGATTGATGTCACGAAGGTAGGCAGCAATGGAGTTTTCGCTGAGTCCGCGTTCGAGCCTTAGGTAACTTTCGTAGCCATGAATTGTCGACTTCCAATCCGATTGAATCGTTGGCATTATGGTATCCAATTTTGTTTTGTAGTAAACAGTGCTTCCTGCACAGTGATGCGTCGTTTGTCTCGATAAGCGGTTACAAACGGACCCGGTAAAAGGTGTTGTTCGCTGATCGTTTCTCGTTCGTTTCGCGCTTCATTATAATAGCGGAATGAGCCAGTTACATATTTGATCCACTCGCCATGCTCTTCCAAAAGCAAAGCTTTTTTGAAGTCATAATGTTGTGAAAAGTGCGAGGCACCAACCCGTTGATGGGAGGCAAGGATTTGGACTTTGTAATGAATGCTTGAGTTTTCGATGGGCTCATCGATCTTCCTTTTAGCTTCATTTTTTGCAGAAATTGCAGCCTTTTGCACGGCGATTTCTGGTTTCTTTTCCACCATTGCCTCTGTGGATACTCGACTTAT
>CESI01156026.1_pt1 | contig 18123 bp, 17 predicted proteins | sample 356301 | NCBI WGS metagenome assembly CESI01 (sample SAMEA2621423, study PRJEB7988) | marine metagenome | biome: marine biome (ENVO:00000447); feature: deep chlorophyll maximum layer (ENVO:xxxxxxxx); material: "saline water (ENVO:00002010), including plankton (ENVO:xxxxxxxx)" | depth 40 m | reverse complement strand
CAAAATAATTAGACCCCGACCCACTGGAAGGTCCTGTTGCAACAGAATTTGTGGCATCACTTGTCCAGTAAATAGCTAAAGATGACCCACCCGAGGCACTTAAATATTTATTAGCAATAAATGGTAAATTTGCTCCAAAACCAGGATTTACAACTGCTTGTCCAAAAACAACGTTTGTAGTAAAAGAAGCTTTATTATTAGAATCAGGCCCTGGATCTTGAATTTGAATTGTTAAAGAATATGAGCCCGAAGGGTCTGATGTGTTGCTTACATCAATTTGTCCTGAAGAAGGATTAATAGTGAATATATCAGGGTAAGCATTGGAAACTAATGAATATATTATTTCTCTTTTATTAATAGCAATGCTATTACCAATGGCACCGGCTGGATCTGCACTTCCATTAACAGCAGAAAAAAGTGAATTGTTACCGTTTATAATTTTAGACCCAACACTTGCTGATATAGTTGCCGGAGTTGCAGAAAAGCTAGGGGTAACATTACCTAATGTTAATGTTGCAGTTGGAGACCCTCCGGATCCACTTAAATCTTTAAAAGTAAATGTATAAACTTTAGGACTGTCGGCTAAATAAGCAAAATATATTCCAGAAGCAATTTTTAAATCATATAAAGTATTGCCGCTTCCTGGGTCAGGATCTAATTTAAACTCGGAAGTAACATTTGCATTTTTGTCATTGGTAACACTTTCTAAAGTTAAATTTACAGCTTGCGGAGTGTCCCCTCCTCCGGCTGTAAGTACACCAAACTGAGAAACAATAGTATCTCCGGCCTTTTTTGCTTCTGTAAAATCGGCTATAAAGCTAGATAATCCAGTTGCTTCATTAAGGTTTCCTCCAGCAATAGCTTGATTTAGTTCAGAAATTAATCCTGTTGTAGATGTTTCATAATAAATTTGCAATAAACTTTCTACTGGGCTTGTTTCAAAAACCCCTAATTTAAAATTATAAGGAGTAGTAGCTGTGCCAGAACCTCCTATTGCATTAGAATTAATTTGAGATATTCTACCAATTAAAGGATTTGATAAAGTATCATAAATATTAGATATAGCCGTTCCAGCGGGGTTACCGAATAAATCATCTTCTTCTGCAATTGCTATAACAGTATTTGACAATGGTAAATTTACAGCTGTTTCCGGATAAAATTGTGTATTATATGATGGATTAGTATTCAATACATAATCAGGAGATATTCTTCCAAATAATTCTACAGAACTTCTAAATTGTTTTTGTTCCGGTCCAACTTCAGTTAAATCTCTAGGCACTTTATTAACATTATCATTAATCAAAGTAATAAATCCAACTTCTCCCACAGCGTCATCTGTAGATTGTGTATTTGGAGGACCATTTAAAATGCCCGGCAAATAAACATTATAATATTCTTGTTGTGTTTGTTTAACTACAATTTTATAACTATACCACCCTAAAGGATTGTAATTTGCCGATGAGGACGTTCCATTATAAATACCTGGCGTGCCTGTAGAGCCATTTTTATCAAAGCCTGCCCCACTTAATTGAGTATTAAACAATACTTTTAGTGAATCTCCAGGCCAAGTGTCTACAGATAAATTAGTAGCATCTGTAGAAGTTCTATAATTATGATAAATAGTTGAAGCATCAAAGTCTATATTAGTGCCGTCTGCAGCTTGTTCTTTTTGTAAAATATTATTAGACAAAATTACTGTAGATGATCTGCCATATCTATCCGAGAGTACTACACCAACTTGATAATTTCTGTTTTGTTTTAATGTGCTAGCAGGGTATTCAGTTCGGGCTGTTTGTCCTGAAGGCAGAGAGGTACTAGGTAATTGAAAAGTAAGTTTTTGGCTTGCATTTACATTGTAATCTAAAGATGCGGGGGGAGTATGTTTATCTTGAAAATTAGCATACATTACTCTATTCCCAGATACTTCTTGTGCTAAAGCTTTTACCGGGACTTTATCAAATACTCTTACTAATTCATCACTTGGTAAAGTTTTGTAAGGCTTACCACCTTGATAAACATACTCTACAGTATTGGTAGTTCCAAAATTAGTTATAATATCTAATGCGTAAACAGCTATTGCACTATCGTTTTTATAAAGAATTTCTATTTCTTTTATATTATAGTTTTCCGATAATTGATTACCTACCACAGGCAAAGGAATTTGCAGTAATATTTTATTAACTTTATTTTCCATAAAATCAACAACAGTACTTCTATATGTAGAATCTTCATCTGTTGTAGTAGCAGCAGCCCCTGTGGTTAAAAAATATCCGTCTTGTTTAGGAATAAAAGCGGCCTGAGTAAACGGAGCAAAAGGAGAATATTCATTATCATCAAATCTATATCTATAACTAAATCTAATAAATTTATTTTCTAAAAAATTAGCATCCCCTGCATAAGCTGGATTGTTATTAGAGTTTTGTAAATATGGATTTGCAATTGTATTGTTTGGCAATGCTGGTGAAACAACATCATACATAGTAGTTTCATAACCGGAAAGCCCCGTAGTTGTAGAATTTTTATATAATCTTATTGCTTCATAAGGCAAAAACTTTGATACAGATATTTGATCTTCATTAGTATAATAATTTGAATTTTCTGCGGCAAAGCTTATATTTATTTTTCTTGGCTGGTTTCTATTATCTGTAAAAAATAAAATGTCTTCTAATAAATTAATGCCAGTAATAGGGTGAGTAGTAGAAAAGTTTAAAAATCGACCAGATATTAATTGGTAAGCAAAATCTGTTTGAGTATTATAAGAATATATATAACTATTTGCACTAATACCATATATAGGGTCTGTGTCTGGATTTGGAGATTCATCTGTATAATTAGTTAAAAATAAAAAAATTAAATTATTAACTTCACTTACATGAGAACCAATTATTGTTAATCCATTTACCCCCGCTAAAAGGTCAAAATTTTCTAATAACTTATTTCCAAGTACATTTTCTAATGCTCCTACGTCATCGCCTTCGGATTTACTAACCTGTATATTAAAGCCTTGTCTATATTCGCCCCTTGGCACTAATCGTGCGTCAAGGTCTAAATTCATTTTAGACTTTATAAAAGCATTTTTAACTTCTGCCATTTATTTAACTTTTAATCCATTTAGATTTATTTCTCATTACTTGTACTATTTCATCTAATTTAATATTAGATAATCTAATTTTAGCATTTCTAAGTAATGCACTTTTTTCTCTTTTATATCTATTAACTATGTATTCGGGAGTATTAACTTTAGTAGACAAAATAGCATGATTAATATATGCATATATAGCTGCTTCGGCCATTTTAGGAACTCTCATGTCTTGATCATAAGCTAAACCATCTGATATATATTCTAAAATAATAAGTTTATTTTTTAAATTGCTAGAAAAAGACATCTTGCCTTCTCTATTATTTATAGTAAACCATCCATTAACTTGTGATGTTTCTGGATCTAAACCATAACGCTGACCTAAAAAAGATTCCATAAAGCCTCTTTCGCCATTAGGTACTAAACCACTATTTATAGCATTATTATCAACATTCCCGACTATTAAGTTATCGTCAGCAGCCGCCCATCTTGCTTCTGTTAAAGAAGTTGCATCTAGGTCTTCGCTAAAGTTATCTTGAATAGGTATACCTTGCCAATCTTGAGGTAATAAACTTTCAGGATTAGAAGTTAAAGTTGTTGGATATATAATATGTTTTACACCAAGCTGATCTACCCATGACATCTTAACGTAATTAACATAGTCTTGAGGTAATGGTATTGATAAATTTGGAGGTATTGTGGCTTCTTGCGATTTTATACTAGGTAAGGTATCATAACTAAATTCTTGAAGTGCGCGCTTAGTATGAAATATAACATCAGTTCTTTTAATATTTTGTATAATTTTACCTTGTCCCACATAACCTACTAAAAAATTAGTAATTAATTCTGATACTTTTATATAAGCATAACCTCCGTAATTTTCTTCTACAATATTTCCGTAAGCATCCTCAGTACCGTAATTACCACCTAATAAATTTTTTAATTGTATGACTAGTACATTATTATTTGGCAAAGTTGCGGTCGTGGTAATAATATTATTAGAAACAGTATATTCTTGAATATATTCTGTATAAGTTCCTGGCAATCCATTAGCACTCGTATAAAGCTTAAAATTATTTTTTGCATAATCCATTTGCGTAGGATCAAAATTGCCAAAAATTAAATTTGTATTAAATGTAGTTGTAAAATTTACTATATTGCCGTCTGCTAAAAATGTTTGTGTTCCCGCGTAATATTGAGCATTAGTTTCTTGTATTAATCCACCATCTGGTTTAGCCATAACTTTTTAACTTTTTTCGTTTATTTCATCCATCTGCACTTGTTGAGCGGCTGCTTGTATTATTTGAGGATCTCTTATTATAATTCCTGCATACATTAATATTCTTAATATAACTTCAGATTGTTCACTTATATGCAATTCAAAATTTCTTGATCCAACTTCTGTTGAAGGATTAAAAGCATTCTCATTAAAAAGATACTGCCCTCTAGAACCTATTGTAAATCCCCATATAACGTCTAAAGGCTTTCTTACATATTCAACTTGTACGTTACTTGTAATGCTATTAGGCTTTACAAATAAATAATTGTTTTCATATAAATACGTAGGAAAAGTTTCAGTTGCTTTTGTTAACTTTGATTTTTCAGAAGTGTAAAAATCATTTCTTTGAAGTCTTTGTATAAGTACCTGATCTTTATGTGTTACTTCACCTATTCTATATAATTCTACAGATATTCCATAAGCATCAACTGTAGGTAACGTAAAATAATTAGTGGGAGTTACAGAAACATTATTATAAGCAGCATTACCAAACGTTTTAAATATAGCTACTTTTTCATCTATATTTTCTAATCTGTTGGCATAGTTTAAATTGCTTTGAGGAACCCTAGCTTGTTGATTTAGATCTTCAAAATATTTTTCAAATATTTCAAGCTGAACTTGTGTTCCTACTTTATTAAATTCATCAGGTGTCATATACCCCCTTTGTTCTTTATTTAAAATAGACAACACTGTTTGATATACAGTATTTACGTTTATTAACATTTTTATTTTTTGTTATATAATATAAAGGCCGCTAAAACACGACCTTATATATTATAAATATTACACGTTATGAAAGTTTTTTCTCTATAGATTTATAAATTTCAACTCCTTCATCTGTTTTAAAGAATGCAGCCATAGCTGAATAGGGATTTTCATCAAAAGGAACGTTAATTAATTTTCTATTATTAGAAGCCCAATTAAATGTTCTTTGATCTTGAGATAAAGATATAATGCCTGCTTCAGTAGCGTTTATAGCAAGATTTCTAAGTTGTACATTATCGTCATTAGCAAGATCTATAAACAGTTCTGCATTACGCTGTGCAAATAGTATAAGATCTCTTCTAATCTCCTTAGAACTCATCTCAGATACCTTAGATCCAATCTCAACTCTTAATACAGCTTCTGCTATATCAATATCCATTTCTCGAGCCATGTTTAAAGCCTCGATTGTTAATTGTAAATCATCCAGTTCGTCATGCGCAATTTCAACTGGATCAAATTCTTTATATTTTATATTTTTAGTAGGATGATATAAAGAAAGCATTTTTTGTAAATTTTGATTTTGTTTACTAACACTTAATGTACCATTGTGAAAAATAATATGACCTAATGTAGCTTCTCCTTTTTGATCTTGTACAAATACAGAGTTTTGATTAGTTGCATATCTTAATTCTTTTTGCTCGCCTGATTCTTCATCAAACCAAAGCAAAGGGTATTTAGCACTGTGCCTTGCTGGTATTGTATAAGTTATTGGAGAATGATGTCCAAGCAAAGTATACGTTCTATCTTTAATTTCCCAACTAGGTTTTTTAGGTTGTTGAGTAGTTTTAGTAATTGGTTTTTCAATTGTTTGAGTTGCAACCTCAATATCTTTTACTGCGATGTTAGCTTTTTTAGCCATGATATAATAAAATTAAATAATTAAAAAAAATAAAGCAAGGCGCCAAATAAATGACGCCTTATCTTTATCAAAATACTATGATGCAGTAAACAATACAAAATTGTTAGCACCTTGTACACATAAACATCTTTCAGATAAGAAGTGAACTACCATAGAGTCAATTCCTGTAGTATAAGCACCACCGGCAGAACCTGTAATCCAAGATTTCATTCTTCTGTCTTCTGTTTCAGAAGCTCTGTAACGTACATGTAGGAATGGTCTACGGATATTAGATCCTAAAATTTGATCGTAAACTGTAGATGTACCTGCAGGAATAAGAACTCCATCAATACCTGAAACCTGTACTCCACCTCTTGTAGAAGCATCATTAAGATATTTCCAGTCAGTTTTGTAAAAGTCATAAGAGCCTCTTCTAAATCCTGAAAATCCAAGATTTAAAGCCATTTCTTCAGAGTTTTCAAACAATCCAAAAGCAGTACCCCCTTGTACTCCTGATGAAATAGCACCTAGCATATCATCAAAATCCAAAGAAGTTTTTCTGTTTAAGAAAAGCATATTCTCTTCAATAGCCCCTTGAGTATCAAGATTCTTAAGAATACTGTCAAATTCTCCAAGACCAGCAGTAGCACTAAAGTTGTTTAGTACATTACCTCTGGTGTTGATAGCAGCAAAAAGACCTTCAGTTCCTCCAAAAGTAGGAGCAAGGCCAGCAACTGCAGAACCTGCGGCAGCAAGCTCACCTTCAACCATTGCCATTTCAAGATAGTCTTCAAAACGTAAACGAGTTTCAGATTCAGCTTTAAGATACCATAGGTAACCTGAAGTTCCATCTTCTGTAGCTACTTCAATCCATCCAATTTGAGCCATGTCAGATCCGTTAATTTCGTATCTGTCCTTAATAATAATAGGAGAGTTATTAAATTGAGTGAAAGAAGGAGTAATGCTTGTAATGGTATTATCATTTGTTCCTTTTCTGTATTCAGAACCGTAAACAAATATTTTAAGACCAGCAAGAGCAGCTCCACCCGCACCTAAAGTAGTTGCTACAGTAGCACCTATATAAGGAGCAACAGTAATTGTACCAAGAGCAGAACCAGCGGCATTAGAACCTGCACTAGCTGTAACTAAAGCTTTTACTTCTAGTCCATTAGTTGGATTCATAATAACAATAGTATCTTGCACTGAAATTACGTTGTCTACAAACGTAGGGCCTGCGACAGCCACAAGTGGAAAAGTTAAAATGTTGTCATTAGCAGCTGTTTTAGTAACTGTATTATAAGCAACGTGTAATCTATTTTGTTCTGACCAAATAACTTGATCTGAAGTCATAGGCATTTCTGCTCCAACCATACGAAGGAATCCAGAAAGTGTTCTATTCCCATAACGCTCTACCTCTTGCTCATATATCTCAGGAAGATACTGTTGTGCAAAAGAGGAAAAGTTAGCTCCCGCAGCGTTTGTGAATTGTAAATAATTTGTTGAAAGAGCCTGTTGTGATTGACTCGGTGTAATTGCCCCAAAACTGGGGATGACATTTGCCATAATTAATTAATTTTTAATTGTTAAATTTTCTATTTTTAATTTTAAGTTTTGAAGAGTCTACCCCAGAAAGTGCTTTTACTTTTAATCCATTAACAAAAATATCACCAGTAGGATTTTTCCTAGGTTCTGTTGTAATGTTTTTAGATTTTGCAATTTGATCTTTTATAGCATCAGCACGGCCTTGCTCATAAAAATGTGTTGCCATAGTATCAGTATTACGAGCAGCATAAATTGCCTTATGATAACCAGCTGGATCTTTCATTTGACCATTTTTGTCAAGGAACGTCCCAACAAAGTCTGTAAGATCTTTTTGATTATTAGCAGTTGATTCGGGATCTTTAATACCATATCTAACTTTTTTTTCTCCTAATTTAAAATCAAAACCTTTGAAATCATTAGAAAAATAATCTTTAGTTGTATTAATAAATCCTTCTCGAACAGTTTCATTACGCTGTTGCTCTTCATTATATCGGTTGAAAAAGTCTGTTGCTTTTTGTTGTTCTTGAGTAACACCAGGTCTTAACTTTATTTCCTCGTAATATTTACTCTTAGTTTCTTCTAAAAAGCTTTTAGCTTTTGCAACTTCTTCTTTATACGCAATTTTTTTCTTGCGTATGTCTCTATCCTCATCTATTTCTTGATCCCATGTAAAATCTTCTAATAATATATTTACATCTTCTGAATCTAAATGAGGTTTACTTACTCTATAATACTCTTTTAATAATGCATCATTATCTATATTAGAATAATCCGCATTTAATCTAGCATAGTCATTTACATCACCACCAGTTTCTTTCATAAACTTTATAAGTTTATCTACCCCTTCTGGCAGTTCTTCTATTTTTTCTTCTGGCAATATTTCTTTTTTTTCCTCTACGGAATTGCCAACTTTATTATCCTCTACTGCTTCTTTAATGTCATCTTCTTCATTTTCAATAACTTGTATTGGTGAATTAGATTCTATTGCTTCTTCGGTGACCCGTATTTCTGCAGCCACTTTTTTGCTGTTGCTACTGTCTTCGGATCCTTCGATAACAGCATTGCTATCATCTGTCTCTTGTGCTTGAACGGCATTTTCTTGTTTTTTTAATTCTTCTTTAGGTATAACAACCTTTTGCACTGAGGGAATTACGACCCCTTGCTCATTGCCTGGCTTTGTTAAATCTAATTTAGTTATGTTACCTTCTTGGTTAACTAACTTTTTAGGAGTTTGTTTTTTAATTTTAAACTCTCCTTCTTGTTTTACTTCTGTTGACATGATATAATATAATTAATTAATAAAATTTATCTTGGCTCAAATTGCTCTAATCCAAAGCCACTTAAGTTATCATTACCTGCTGATTCAAAATTTTTAGGTAATAAATCATTTTTTCTTTGATCAATAAGTTCAGATTGCTGCGTACCTTGTATTCTTACACGTTTATCTTTTCTATCTTCTATTTCTTGTTCTTTTCCTGTTGTTGCGGATGCTTGCGCTTGAGCTAATTGTATATTATAATTAAACTCTTCTGCCATTAATTGTTTCTTAATTAATGCTTCTTGTTCCATTCTAGCAATTTCAAAATCTGATTTAGCTTTTTCAATTTGCACTTTTGTCTGGGCTAAAGCTTGTTGCTTTTGAACTTCCGCTAACGCTGCAGCTTCCGAGGCCTGTGCATTAGCTTGTGCCTGCGCTTGTATATTAGATTGAGCTATTTGTTGATCTTTTTCTTGTTTTTGTTTTCTTTTAAGTTTTAATAATTGATTAGCTAATTTTAAATTTGATATTTGTCTAATATCAATAGCATCATCTAAATCTATTCCTCCTGATTGTAAAGCAATTTGTACGTTTTGTTCAAGTTTAGCTTTTTCTTCTTCATCGGGTTCTAATTCTAAAAATATGCCAAAATCATGCATAGCTACTTTTTCCATTTCTTCAAGTGTACTAACATTAAATGTATTAATACTATTAAGTAACGCATCTCTTGTTAATGGAAATTGCAAAGCGTCATTAGCACGAAGACTTACATTTTCAGCTATTTTAATAGTTATATACATTAAAGCTTTTAATATGTGCCTAGTAGCAACATTAGAGTTAGCGGCTGCCATTTTTTGTAAACCTACTAATGCATTTTTATCAGGCATACTTCCATCTACAGCCTCATTTAGCCCTGTAACGTCTCTTATCATTTGCAAATAATATTGATAAGTTTGTATTAAAGCAGAAATTTTTCCCATTCCATTAGAGGACTGTAATTCCTGTATAGGCACTTTACCTCTATTTAAATCACCATCTTGAGTTAAAGATCTTCCAACAATACTACCTGTTTGAAAATACATGTTTAATGCTTCAGCTGGATTATAATTTGTACCATTACCTAAATCAACTTCTGCTAATCCATCCATATCTAAATAGACACCATCAGGAACAACCCTTGACAATACTTGTTGTAGCTTTAAGTGAGTTAATTGGATTATATCAGCAAAACTTGTAATTCTACTTACAATAGAATCTATACGCCCTTTGTACATTCTAGGTGCGCATATAGAGTAATTCATGTTTACTTTTGTAACATCAGAATTTGGACGAGTCATATTTTCCGCCATCCTCCAATCTATAATTTTGCTCATTCCTAAAACTTTAGCCCCTGTATATAATACTTCTATACTTCTTGAAACTTTACTAAAATTATCACTTTCTGGTGGATTAAATGTATCGTCTTTTTCTAGTATTTTTTCTAAACCTTGATCAGTGTTTTTTAATTTAAAAACTTGATTAGTATATGTTTTATATTCAAAAAATAAAACTGACACTAAATTATTGTCGTCTTGACCACCATAATTTCTTACATAATTACTGTAGCTAGATGGACCTCTATATTTTTGTATTTCCTCTAAATCTGTATTTGTTAAACTAGGATATAATTTTTTTACTTCTGCTAAACTTAGATTTTTAACTTCTCCTACATAATATATATCCTCAAAGTTAGGATCTTCTGTATAAGAGTATACTACTGAAGCAGGGTCTACATAGTCAACTGTAATACCTTCTGAAAAATTAAAACTAGTTTTAGACACACCAATGCCTAACACAGTTAAATCGTAGGCTATACGTCTTTGTATATCATCATATTTATTAAATGAAAAAACATTTTTAATTATTTCTTCTTCGGCTATTTCAACACTTTGCTTATAATTTAATTGCAAATAAAGATCTAGCTCGTCTCGCGATGCTGGCAGCTTATCAGGTTGGGCAGAGGCATAAAAATTTTGTCCCGTAGCGGCATTCATTTGCTCAATATATTCTTTATTTATTATATCTCTAATAGCTTTAAAAGCAAAATCTGTTCTTTCTTTAAGCGCAAATGGATCAGTAGCAAATGATTTTATTTCATAACCTTTATCAGTCATGCCGTTAACTACAATGTCTACAAACTTAGGTATTACTGGTACAATTTTCCAATCTAAATTTAAATAAGACAAATCACCATTAATAGACAATTCATCTTTATATTTTTGCACGGGTTGTTCACCCCTAGCATATAATCTTAAACTATGATAATTTTGAAAGTTTTGTAAATATCTATCACCTCCAATATCTTGTCTAAACCATTCGTTTTCTATAGCTTGGGCTACCTGTAACCCGTACTCATAACTATTCTTTTCTGAATCAGGTACTACCTGATCTGGGAATGAACTGTTATAATTTGTATAAACCATTTATTTTTAAATTATTTTTGATGTAAAGCCATCATTATTATATTTTTTTATTCCTAAACTCATAGTTTTAAAAACTTTTTTAGCCACTGGAGCATATTTATTTTTATTACAAGCCATTATTGCTAGCCCAGAGCTAATAGAGGCGTCATATTTTGTTCTATTATTTAAATTAAATTTTGACCAGTCGTTAAGCGTTCGTATAAAATACATATCACCATGCGTATCATCATTAAATCCAACATACGCGTCTATATAACTTTCTATAGCAGCGGCATGGGCTTGTTTCATATCTTCACTAGAATTTGGTACTCCTCCTATTTCTCTTTCTGTAGTAGATAATTTATTGTAAACTTTATCAGGTCTGTTTATTGAATATCCTCTATAGCCTCTTCTCTTTAAATAATATAGCAGCCTTGGTTTATTATTCTCTGCTAGTATAGGCATTCCGTAAAATACTAAAGCCATTAGTACATCTTCAAAAAATGTTTCTGCATTATCAGGTCGTGCTACATATTCTAAAAAAAACATATTAGGAGGAATGTCTTCCATAGAAAATTTTGTTAATCCGTGCAAAGATCCTTTAGATCCTCTCCCATCTACTGTACCTGATATATCATAACTGTCACATCCAAATGCACCACAATGTTCATTACCTGGGTATTTTGCTCCATTCTTCAAAAGAATTTTATTTTGCATTTCATTGTCTGGAACCCAAGAGATAAAAAATCTTCCTTTATTGTTTGGAACAAACATTACTTTAGTATCTCTTACTCCTCCAAGCCATTGAAAATTGCCTTGAGTTATTAAACTAGATCGTGTAATTTCTTCATTATAATCTATTTGTTCATAAATCTTAGTTAGATTAAATAAAGATTGTTTTGTTTCATCTCTAAATGCATGTTGAATAGTTCTTGGAAATTGTCTATAAAATTCATTTAAAGCATCTTGATCAGTTTTTAAACCTTCAACTTCATTTTGCCAATAATTAATAACTCCAATATCTATTTCATTTTTGTCTATTCCTATTACTGGTTTTTTTGGCGTATCGAATACAGGTATTCCATATTTATCAATGAATCCTTCGTAATTCCACTCCATAGGTATGAACAAAGAATATAATCCTGAGCTAGTCTGTCCATTGCGGTTTCTTTTTTTAACATCTGAATTTTCATATAGCTTTTTAAAATTTTCTCCTCCTTTGTCTAATGAATTAGAAGTTGAGCCCATCATACATTTACCAACAATTCGGCTACCTAATCTTAATGTTGTTTTAGTTACTCTCCAGTTGTTTAATATATTATCGGGTCTTTCCCATTTGCCAGATTCATCATGTACTAATAATTTTAATTTTTCACCATCATAACTATTATCTCCTGTATTTTTCCAATCAATGGTGGTATCTAATCCTTCAATATCTTTAAGCTGTTCATTTAATTCTATTTTTCGTCTTGTTAATTTCGACGCCGGGACCCTGTAGGCAAGTTCTGTTTTCGGCCTGTCCATTCCGTCTTGTACCGGCTTGAAGAAGAACGGATAATTCGTGGAGATTGGTACGACTTTATCGGTAAACATTTTCTTTGCATCTGCGCCCGTCTTCGATAAAATTCCAAATCTAGCATCACTTGATATTGTTGCCTGGCTAACAGTCTCTGATGATGCCATGAAGCTAAACCCAGACCGTCTATTCTTGAGGTAACATATACCGTAACATCTGCTGTCTGCCTTACAGGCTTCCCAAAAAATGTAGAATAATCTGTTAGATTCTCTGAATTCTGCAGCCCCAACATCAATCTTGGTCCACTGCAAGTACATGTAATGAGACCCAGTAATATAAGTAGGAACGCCATTATTGTAAAACGCAAACCCTTCATCTCTAGCTTTAAATTCATCTTCTATATAATTATACCACTGTTCTTTAAAATTATCTGGATAATTATTCCAATCAAAAACACTTCTAATTTTTTTTAAAACTTTTGGATATTCAAATCTTTCCCAATATTGTTCAGTTTTTATTTTACTTTTTTTATATGCATTTGTAATTATGGGTAATCCAATCCTGAAGCCTTGTATATCATATATTGCACCTACGGTACCATTTTTACTTATGACTACTAAGTCATATTCTTTATTATAACCGTACTTAAAACTTTTTAATCTATTTAATCTTTTTAAAGTGTTGGGCCTTATATGATCATTTACAACAGAACATAAAATTTGTTTATACATTATTTAGATCTGCTTTCAGCAAAACCGCCAAATTTATTAGCTTGTTTCGTATTATCCTCTAACATTTTTTTCTCTTGCTCAATGCGAGTTAATATTTCAAATGCATCAAATATTGCTAGTTTTTTAGTTGCAGCGGCATTTTTAAGTCTGTCAGCTGATATATCATCGCCTGAATCTACAATTGCTTCTTTAGCTACTTTAATTAATTCGTCAACTGCTAACTGCCCAGCCCGGATTATATTCAATTTCGTTTCCTTTGTATTCATATTTAATAACAATATCATTTGATTTCATACAATATAGACGTTCATTGTCTATTATAAATTCCCACTCCCCATTAGGTGTGTAGCCTACTAGGTCACCAGAGCTAATATCGAGCTCGTTTAAAGAGCTATTGTCGTATTTTAATATACCAATAAGACTTTGCTCTTTATCTTGCTTTAAATGATCGTTATTTAAAATAGGTTTAACAAAGCATCTATCTCCAAAGGATTGCCATTTATTGTTATTTTTGTATAAATAAATTTGATCTATTTGACAAAAATATAAATTATCTTTAAAATACTTACTGCTATTTTTTTCTTTACCTCTTATATCGTAATATCTTCTAAAAACATTATGATGTATTATTATTTCATCGCCTATTTTTATTGAAGTATTATACGCTAATGGTGTAGAAATTACTTTAGCTTTTTTATTTATAAATTTAAAAGATTCTATATTAGAATTTAGTATTAAATTTTTATTATTTATTTTTAAAGTATTATCGTATCTTTCTCCTATTGGTTCAACAATAAAATCATATATACTATTCATACTCTAAATTATATTCAACGGATACAGCCATATTAGTATTAAACTTTTTCCATGGTAAAACTTCGTTGTTTTTTTTAATAAAAATATTATAAGAACCATCAGTATCTTCAAATATGATATAAGCTATTTTATGTCCTCCATAAACTTCTTGGCCAACGGAGTAATGCATGGCATCATTTTTATAATCAGAACCAATACTGATTTTTCTTATAATACTAGACATCTTATTTTTTTGCTTCTTCAGCATTTTTGATTTCAGAATATTTACCAGTTTCTAAATCAATACTAATTGCACCATATTCTTTTTCTAATTCTTTTTTATACTCTTCTACTTCTTGATTTAAGCCTGCGTATTCATGTAATAACACGTGCTTTTGACTTTCTACTAATCCAATATCTCTTAAAAGATTAGATACTTTAACTTGTTGTTCTTTAACTTTAACAAGTTGCTCTTTTGTTACTTTGTTTTCTTTTACTTCTTTCATTTGATTTAATTTGATTTAATTTAATTTATTTTAATATAATGCTATAATAGTTGTTGCTGTTGTAGCAGCATCAGTTGTGTATACTTTTCTAAATAAACCTTCTAATGTTGTTCCTTGTAAAATGCCATTCAAGGTAATAGTTTGGTTAGGAGGAGCAGATGCTAACTCTACTTTAACTGCACTTCCTCCAGCTGCTCCATTAATATATAATCCAAAAGCATCACCACCTGATTGTATGTCAGCTTCATAAATACCATCTGTTGCTGCACCTGTACCTCCGCTAAAAGGTCTTTGCAAATCTGTTGCAGCTATAGTAACTGTTAAAGATCCTGTTATAGCGTTACCATCATTGCTAGCTGTAAAAGCTGTTGTTATAGCCGCTGCATCAAAAACTATTGTTTGAGTAGCAACTCCCATATTAGGCCCAGCACCTGGATTTAAAGGAACAGTAACTACAGCTGCTTGAGCTGAACCAGCTGCTCGAGTCTGCACAACAACACAACTAATTATTGCTCCTGCATTATTTGTAGTCAATATATAAGATACACCTTTATCTTTATTTTGGTAACCGGCTGTAGGTCTTTCTTGGGCAGAGCCTAAAAAAGTACCGCTTGAGGCTAAGGCTATTGCAGTTGTACTAACAGGAAGGTTTCCAGAAAGAGTTGATGCAAATTGACCTGCTGGTATTCCAGCGGCAGTTGCCCCTGGTGATCTAAGTGTTGCTGATGTAAGTAACGAGACCGCGTTAGTATACATGGTACTTTGATTTTGTGGATACATGTTTTATTTTGTTTTATCTTTTATTTTTTCAAAAGTACGCAAACCTCCAAGGCCTAGCATACCTAATAGTACAGTCATTAAATGCTCCATTTGTAACGCTGGTGGAGCGTCAGCTGTTTTTGTAATCCAAATAAATAAATCTCTGATTACAAAGTTATACGCTAATGCTACTCCGCAAATCCAGCCTATAAAAGGTCTCCAGCCGGCAACAAAAAGTGTTCTATGCCCTGCTTCAATTTCATTTATTTTAGTTTGTAATTCAATAATTTCATTAGGATCTAATTCTTTGCCTTTAATAGCTTCACGAATTTCCCATGCTAAATTACCTGCTGTTGATTTTTTATTATCGCCGCTTTTTATTAAACCTAGTAATAATTTCCACATAATTAAGCTTTATCATAAGCTTCTTTTTCCCAAGGAAGTTTTTTAGCACCTTCTTGCATTTTACTTCTAGAATATGTTTTACCTTTCCAGTAAACATTTTTATCGTCATAATCTAAATCTCCTCGTTTAAATTGATCTATGTGTACCATCTCATGGTCAACTACTTTATCAATTTTTTTTGGATTTAAATATTTATTAACTAGTATAGTTCCATTATTATTAGCTTTACCTAAAACATCATTTCCTAAATCTACACTATATATAGGTGTATTATCTTGATTATAAGGTGGTGTGTTTAATTTAAACGCCATAAGGAAATTTTTTATTTAAAGCTTCTTTTCTTTTTTGGCAACCACAAGGTTTTTTTAAGCTTTTAAAAATTGATCCTACAACATTTTTAACGCCTGTTACAGCTGTTATTTTTTCAATTGTATCACCTAGTCCTGTTGCTTTCATATAAATAAAATTATATACCTCCTGCCGAAACAAGAGGCATATGAATTAATAATTAGGCAGTATAAGTAACTGAGGTTACAAATATCTGCAAATTAGCAGCTAAAGGAGCTTGTCCTGGAGCTGGTACACCACCTGTTTGATCTTTTCCAAAACCAACAGAAGCTTTTACTCCACCTGGATTAGCGGTTAAAGCTCTGTTAACTGTTTGAATTGTTGGAGTCCCAGCAGTAATTACTGGGGTAGCCGCTCCTGCATTAGATGTTGAAAGTGCAAATGCAATTTGTGAAGTTGCAGTGTTTTTTAATTCTACAGTTAATGTTGGGGCAGCGTAAGTTACCGCACTGATCTGATCTACGTTTACTAAGTACTCTCCTTCTGTAGTAGGAGCCGCTGTGTTAGTGACGTTAAATGATAAAAATTTAGCCATTGTGTTTGTGTTTGTAATTGTTGTTGTTTTTGTTTGCTAGGGTTTATACAGTCCTATCTGTTTTCTTTAATTTTTTTACGTTGTGCTTGTCTACTAGCTTTTCTTTCAATACGTCCTTCTATTCTTGAAGCTCTATTCTCTAATCTTTTGGCCTTAGCCCTTGAACTTCTAGCACTAATCTGTTTTGCTCCTGTATCTGCGGATTTAGGCTTACTAGTATCAATGCTTTTTGCAGTTTGATTTGTTTTAGCTTTTGCAGAGGATGCTTTATCTAAAGTTTTCATTAAACGCCTCTCCCTCCTGGTCATAGACCCTTCTTTATTAGAAAGTTTGCGGTTTCTAATATTTTTTTGTGATCTTAATTTACCAGGTTTGCTAGCAGTTTCTTTTTTAGTTATTGTTTTTGCTGTTGCTTTTGTGTTTACAATCTTAGTATCAGTATTAGTCTTTTTGGGTGTTATTTTTGTGTCTAATGTTTTTATTTTTTTTCTCTTTTTAGGGGTAGTAGGTCCTATTAAAGTAGTAATTCCTCCAGTTGCTTCATCTTTATATCCGCTACCTTTTATACCATAACCGCTACTTCCTAATGCTGGCACTTCATAATCTCCCTTAGATGATATTTCATGAGTCATTTTTCTTTCTAAATCATGTAACTCTCTAATGCCTTTTTTTTGTATTGTGTTTCTTTGTTCCCTGGTCATATTACGAGGATCTTTTGGGTTTGCGGCTTTAGGCGTGCTGCTCCCAAACATAGCGTTATAGCCAGCTTTTAGTGCATTCCCAATTCCAGGCAAATGCACAGGAGATCCCTTCATAGAAATAGGTCCTTGTTTCATTTTAAATCCCATCTTAATAATCTTTTCTTGATTTACTCATGTCACCTTTTTTCCCACCATACATTTTAGTAGGAGCACTATAGTCTCTATCTGACATACTTTCATCCCCTTTGTTACCACCATATTTTTGACGGCTTGCAACAGAAGGCTTACCAACCTGCTGCCCATATCCTTTATTCATATTAGCCATAGGAGACATATCTTTTTTCATCATCATAGCAGCATTTGTGCCTTCTGTCCCTTGTCCTGCAATATCATCCATAGGATTATAAGCAAGGTCCGCTTTAGCTTGCCCCATCATACCCGCTGGGCTGGAGTATCTTGGGTGGTTACCGCTATAACTTCCTGAATGTCCTTTTCTATCCGCTATATCATTTTCTAAATAATGCATTCTAGCTGAAGATGATAATTTTTTATTATATGCTTCTTTAGCATCATAACGTTCATCTGATTTCATGTGTCCCATAATTTCTGTGTTTTTGTTTTTGTT
>CESI01154032.1_pt1 | contig 18138 bp, 12 predicted proteins | sample 356301 | NCBI WGS metagenome assembly CESI01 (sample SAMEA2621423, study PRJEB7988) | marine metagenome | biome: marine biome (ENVO:00000447); feature: deep chlorophyll maximum layer (ENVO:xxxxxxxx); material: "saline water (ENVO:00002010), including plankton (ENVO:xxxxxxxx)" | depth 40 m | reverse complement strand
GCCAGTATTTTTTGTTTGAAGCCATTTATATAGAATTTATCTTCTTATTTAATTAATGATGACACTTACCACACTCGATTCCACCTAACTGAGCTATAGTTACTTCTTTAGTACCATACTTCTCTGCCAATTGCTTGTGAATTTTCTCGTAATAAGGGTTTCCTTTTAAATCTACATTCGTTTCCCTATGACAATCAATACACCATCCCATGGTTAGTGGTGAGTATTGATACATTTCATCCATCTCTTCTACAGGACCGTGACATTGCTTACAATCTATACCTGCCACCGTTACGTGTTGCGCGTGTACAAAGTTTACGTGATCTGGTAAATTATGAATACGAATCCATTTTATTGGTTTGGTTTCTCCTGTGTACTCTAAATTTTCTGCATCCCAACCAGCAGCATCATATATTTTTTGAATTTCTTTGTCTAAATCGTTTTTTCGCAAGATGATACCGTCGTACTCTACTTCTGTTCCTTCTGCTACCTCTGCAATATTCATATGACAATTCATACAAACATTTACCGATGGTATTCCTGAGTGTTTACTATGTTTAGCAGATGAGTGACAGTACTGACAGTCTATCTTGTTTTCTCCCGAATGTATTTTGTGAGAAAAAGCAATTGGCTGTACTGGCTTATATCCTTGGTCTACTCCAACACTAAATAAAGTGCCAAAGCCAAAATAGGCTCCAGTTAATAATAAGAAAATTGTTCCAACTACGTGTAAAAATGTATTTTGTTGTATCCCAGCCCAAACTTCTTTGAGTGAACCTAAAGAATTTGGTGTTTTTGGCGCTCCTTGTAATTCACTAATTGTTTTAAGTAAAGTAGCAATAATTAAAAAAGCACAAATAATAATCGCCGCTAAAATATATAACAACCAACCTGGTCCCTTTTTTTGACCTCCAGTGGCTACAACGTTTCCAGCAGGAACTACTTTTACTGGATCACCTACATCTGTGTAATAAAGTATATCATCTATTTGAGTGTCTGTCAACTGACCAAAAGAAGACATTACAGAGCCCTTGTACTCTTTAAAAACAGCAATTGCATCTCTATCACCAGAAGCTCTCAAAGCTGCATTGTTTTTGATCCAAGCTTTTAACCAGTCGTTTTCTCTTCTTTCTGTAACCCCTCCTAGTGCAGGACCTACGTGTTTCTTCTCTAATTTATGGCAAGAAGCACACAAGCTTCTAAACAAAGTTCTCCCTTCTTTTTGGCGAGCTGCATCTACAGAATCTTGTGCCATCGTAGAAAAACTCAAAGAAAATAATAATAGAAATGTAAAACTTTTAATAAGTACGTTGGTTAGTCTTTTGTGCACATATACACTTTTCATATTCACAAACTATTAGTTTAGTATCAAATTACTATAATTTCTAACTAAAATTGGCCTAAAATATCCACCTTTATTAGATGCACAAAAGTAGTACATATATGTAAATTTTGAAATGCTAAAGAGCTGTTAAATATTAATTTATATTTGTTCTAAATAAGGCTATTTTGCAATTTATTTATGATGAAGTTGTTAACTTTGTAACGAATTATTTTTTATGAAAAAATCAATATTTTTAGGGTGTCTTTTATTTTTAGGGTTTCTCACTACACAAACAGTCTTTTGTCAGTCAGAAAAATCTGACACTATGCTAGTTAACGAACTTATTTCAAAAAAAAGAAGTTTTAATAAAGAGTTTAGTTATGGCTTTAGAATTCAGTTATACAACGGGTTTGAGGTAGAAGCAAAAAAAATAAGCGCAAAATTTAAGCTTGATTTTCCTGATACAAAAACACATCTTATTTACAGGCAACCTGAATGGAAAATACAAGTTGGATTTTACAAAACAAAGCTTGAAGCTGACAGAGCTTTGTTAAATTTTAAAAGAAAATACCAGAGTGCAATTGTGATTCCTCTTGGCAAATAAGAACACTTTTAATACACAAAAAAAGCGCCTTAATTATTGAATTAATTCAATAATTAAGGCGCTTTTTTAGGCTATAAATTATTTCAGTTTTTTCTTCACTGCAACTTCTTGATACGCCTCAACGCTGTCTCCTTCTACAATATCATTGTGATTTTTTATTTGAAGCCCACAGTCATATCCTTTAGCTACTTCTCTTACATCGTCTTTGAATCGTTTTAGCGAGGATAAAACACCATCATGAACAACTATTCCATCGCGAATAATTCTAATTTTAGAATTTCTAAATATTTTACCATTCATGACCATACAACCTGCAATATTACCAACTTTAGAAATTTTATATACTTCTCTAATTTCTACAGTACCTGTTACCTCTTCTTTCATTTCTGGAGATAACATTCCTTCCATGGCATCTTTAAGGTCATTAATTGCATCATATATGATAGAATAGGTTCTAATATCTACTTCTTCTCTATCTGCTATTACTCTAGCGTTTGATTGTGGACGAACATTAAACCCAACAATGATTGCATCTGATGCAGTTGCTAACAGCACATCTGATTCTGTGATTGCTCCAACACCTTTATGCAATATATTTACTTGTATTTCTTCCGTAGAAAGTTTCTGGAAAGAATCTGTTAAAGCTTCTACAGAACCATCTACATCTCCTTTTAAGATAATGTTTAATTCTTTGAAATCCCCTAAAGCAATTCGCCTTCCTATTTCTGCTAATGTTAATGTTTTCTGGGTTCTAACAGACTGTTCTCTTTGTAATTGTGATCTTTTTGATGCAATTTGTTTTGCCTCTCTTTCATCATCAAATACATTGAACTTATCTCCTGCTTGAGGTGCGCCATCTAATCCTAAAATAGAAATTGGTGAAGAAGGGCCTGCCTCCTCTACATTGTTTCCTTTATCATCAAACATGGCTTTTACTTTACCACTGTTTTTACCTGCCAACATGTAGTCTCCAATTTTTAGAGTTCCAGCCTGAACTAGTATTGTAGTTACATAACCTCTTCCTTTATCTAATTGTGCTTCAACTACTGCTCCAACAGCATTTTTGTTTGGGTTTGATTTTAATTCTAAAATTTCTGCTTCTAACAATACTTTTTCTAATAATTCAGGAATTCCTTCACCTGTTTTAGCAGAAATATCTTGTGATTGTATGCTACCTCCCCATTCTTCAATTAATAAATTCATTGAAGATAATTGTGTTTTTACATTGTCTGGGTTGGCATTTGGCTTGTCAATTTTATTAATTGCAAATATAATTGGTACACCTGCTGCTTGCGCATGTGATATTGCTTCTTTTGTTTGAGGCATTACATCATCATCTGCAGCCGCTACAATAATTACTAAATCGGTTACTTGAGCACCACGAGCACGCATCGCTGTAAAAGCTTCGTGACCTGGCGTATCTAAAAATGCTATTTTTTGATCACCTACATTTACTGAATAAGCTCCAATATGCTGAGTAATTCCTCCAGATTCTCCATCAATTACATTTGCTTTTCTAATATAATCTAATAAAGACGTTTTTCCATGATCTACATGACCCATCACTGTAATAATAGGCGCACGGTTTACTAAGTCTTCTGGTTTGTCTATAACTTCTTCGATTGACTCTTCTACTTCTGCTCCAACAAATTCTACGGTATGATCAAATTCTTCAGCTACAATTTTTAATGTTTCAGCATCTAATCGCTGATTCATTGTCACCATCATACCTAACATCATACAAGCTGAAATAATTTCAGTTACTGGCACCTCCATCATGGTAGCTACCTCACTTGCAGTTACAAATTCTGTAACCTTCAAAATTTTAGACCCTAATACTTGTGCTTCAGATTCTGCATCAGACAATTCCCTGTGTGCATCTCTTTTATTTCTTCTATATTTTGCTCCTTTTCCTTTGGAAGATTTTCCTTGGAGTTTTTCTAATGTTTCTCTAACTTGTTTTTGAACTTCTGCTTCTGTGAGCTCTCTTTTAACAGCCACAGGTCTTCTTTGAGCAGCACTGCCTCTTCCTGGGCTTGGTCTTCCAACTCCTCCTGGTCTTGCAGCTCCTCCGGGAGTTCTGTTTTTATTATTTTGACCAGCAACTCCTGGTTTACTAATTCTTTTTCTCTTTCTTTTGGAAGCGTCGTTTTTGTTAGGGGCTTTAGCCTTATCTTCAGGTTTTTTCTTTACTTTCTCAAACTGTTTAAGATCAATAATTTTTCCTGTTAACTTTGGCCCATTTAACTTTTTATATTGTGTCTTTATTGTTTCTAACACTTCAGATGTTTCAGATGTTTCAGATGTTTCTAAAGAAGCATCCTCTTTGGCCTTAGCAGCTGATTTTTCTTTTTCAACTTTTACAGACTCTTCTTTTAGCTCTTGTATTACTTCCTGTTTTTCTTCTAAAACTTTTTTAGAAGGAACTTCAGTCACTTTTTTTTCTACTTTTGGAGCTTCTTCTGGCTTTTTTTCTTCGACTTTAGTAGCTGGCTTTTCTTCTTTAACTGTAACCTTTGGAGTTTCAACAGAAATCGGTGCTGGTTTTGCTACGGCTTTCTTGGGTGCGATATCTATTTTACCAACCGTCTTTATTTGTAATTTTTCTGATTTAGCCTTTAAAACCTCTTCCTTCTTCTCAGCTTCTAGTCTTTTTCTTTCAATTTTTGCATCAAGCTCAATCCTAATTGCTTCTTTCTCTTTTCTCTTTTCTTCGCCTACTTCTTTTGATGCAGCTTTTTTGTTAGCATCTGTTTGGAAACCATCTTGAAGTACTTGATATATTTCACTTGATATTTTTGTAGTTGGTCTTGCGTCGATCTCATGACCGTTTTTCGCAAGATACTCTACAGCTCTATCTAGAGATATATTTAATTCTCTAAGTACTTTGTTTAGTCTCATTGTTCTACTTTCCGACATATACTCTTGTTAACCTTTTATTTGTAAAAGTATTATTTTTTATTGATAGTTATTCTTCGAATTCTTCTTTTAAGATTCTCTGAACATCTAAGATTGTTTCTTCTTCTAAATCAGTTCTCTTTAACAGTTCCTCAACAGAGGCATCTAGGACACTTTTTGCTGTATCTAAACCAATATTTTTAAATTCTTGAATAACCCAGGCTTCAATTTCATCTCTAAACTCTGTTAACTCAACATCTTCTTCCTCTAAACCTTCTCTTTGAACATCTATATCGTACTTGGTTAACTCACTTGCTAAACGAATATTTACTCCTCCTTTACCAATGGCTTTAGATACTTCTTCTGGTTTCAAGAAAACGTTTACACGTCCTTTTTTTCCATTTCTTTCTTCTTCATATTCTTCAATTTCCATAGAAACAACTTTGGCAGGACTTAAAGCTCTTGAAATAAATAGTTGTTCATTTTTTGTGTAATTGATAACATCTATGTTCTCATTTCCTAATTCGCGAACAATTCCGTGAATTCTTGAACCTTTCATTCCAACACATGCTCCAACTGGGTCTATTCTATCATCGTAAGAATCTACTGCTACTTTTGCTTTTTCTCCTGGAATTCTAGCTACTCTTTCAACAGTAATTAATCCATCAAATACTTCCGGAATTTCTTGCTCAAATAATTTTATTAGAAATTCTGGCGAAGTTCTTGATAGAATAATTGCGGGTTTGTTCCCTCTTAATTCTACTGTTTTTATAACACCTCTTACAGAATCTCCCTTTCTAAAAAAATCTGATCTTATTTGTTCACTTTTTGGGAGAACAATTTCATTTCCATCATCATCTAATAGAATAATTGCATTATGACGAATGTGATGAACCTCAGCACTATATATATCTCCTTCTAAATCCTTAAAGTGTTTGAAGATATTTGTACTATCGTGCTCCTGAATTTTTGAAATTAGATTTTGACGTAATGCCAGAATTGCTCTTCGCCCAAGGTCATATAACTTTACCTCTTCAGAAACATCTTCGCCAATTTCAAAATCTGGTTCAATTTTTTTAGCTTCTGTTATTTCAATTTCTTCGTTGTCATCTTCTGCTTCATCATCAGCTACAACAACTCTATTTCTCCAAATTTCCAAATCTCCTTTGTCAGGATTTATAATAATGTCAAAATTGTCATCTGACCCAAACTTACGTTTTAGAGCAGCTCTAAAAACTTCTTCTAAGATAGACATGAGTGTTACTCTGTCTATACTTTTCATGTCTTTGAATTCTGAAAACGAATCTATTAATGCTATATTTTCCATTGCATAATCTTCTTAATATGTAATCTTCACTTTTGCTTCCTTAATATTGTCAAATGCTATTACAGCATTTTTCTCTACAGTCACTTTTCCTTTACCAATTGGTTTTGGTTCTCTTGTTTTCCATGTAAGAAAAATTTCTTTTTCGTTTGTACTCACCAAGGTTCCTTCTAAATCTTCTTCTTCTGTCTTTACCTTCAGTATCCTATTGATGTTTTTCAGATATTGCCTTTTTTCTGTTAATGGATGAGAAATATCTGGTGAAGTGACTTCTAATCCAAAATCTTCTTCTTCTCTATCTAAATTATGTTCTACATGTCTACTTATGCGCATACATTCTTTTACGGAAACACCTTTATCACCATCCACAACTACTTTAATTCTATTTGCTACAAGAAAGGATAATTCAATTAGGAATAAAGATTCATTATCTGAAATCGCCTCATTTACTAATTTTTTTATTAAATTTTGATCCATATCCCAAGATATAAAAAGAGGGGACTAGTCGTCCCCTTCTTCTTCGTTTTTGATAATTTTCGCTGCAAATATACTAACTTGTTACTTAATAACCAAATAGCTTTTTCTCAATTTTTTTTGTAAATTTAACAGAAATGAACCGTTATTCTAACGGTAGTGACCTAAAAACTATTTAAATATTTTTATTATGTATAAAATTTTAGTTCCTGTAGATTTTTCTAAGAAATCTGAATATGCGGCAAAAATTGCTGCTAAAATTGGTAGGGAAATTGATTCTGAAATATATTTGCTGCACCTAGTTGAACTTCCTTCGGGGATAGTAGATATGGGAGCTGGAAGTAATTTCAGCATACCTGAAAGCATGATGTATTTAAGAAAAGTAAAAGAAAAAATTCTTGACTTAAAAGCTAGTTTTTTTAATGATAAACAAATCGTTAAATATTCAATTAAATTTCAAAACCCTTATGAGGGAATAAGAGATTATATTAAAAAAATTAATGCAGACTTAATTGTTATGGGGTCTCAAGGAGTTTCTGACTTTGAAGAAATGATTATTGGCTCTAATACGGAAAAAGTTGTAAGAACCTCTTCAGTGCCTGTTATTGTAGTGAAAACTGATTCTAAAAAATTTAAATTTAAAAAAATAGTTTTTGCTTCAAATTATAAAGAAGAAGATAAAGTAGCTTTCAACGATTTTTTGGCTTTTGTAAAGCAATTTAATAGTGAAATTTATTTATTGAAAATAAATACCATTGGTAGCTTTGAAAGCTCTTCCGCTACCAAACAGAAAATTAATACATTTATAGAAGATTTCGATTTACCAAAAAACACTATTAATATCTATAACGATCTATCTGTTGTTAAAGGCATTACTAATTTTGCAAGAGATATAGATGCAGACTTAATTGCATTATCCACTCATGGAAGAAGTGGCTTGTCTAGCCTTTTTAATAGTAGTATTTCAAAAAGTGTCTCAAAAAATGTTTTACGTCCTGTGGTAACATTTAAAATTTAAATAATCTACTCTAAGATTTAAGATGGATTATTATTAAATAAAGCTTCTCGAGTTAGTGTTTAAAAGAAAAAGTTGTCATTAATGATAATTATACAAATAGCAAAATCCCAATCTTTGTAGATTGGGATTCTTAATGTTGGCCTACAAGGACTCGAACCTTGAATGTCGGTACCAAAAACCGGTGTGTTACCAATTACACCATAGGCCAATAGATTTTATAACGGGTGCAAATTTAAATCAAAGTTTTTATCCTACAAATGTTTTTATTACTTTTTTATTTTTAACAAAGTTTTATAATCTTAAACCGCTTAATACTGCTCTGTTAAACGTTTTATGTCTTATAAATTAGTAAATTCGCTCATACATTTAACAACCTATGACATCAGAAAAATTTAAAAAATGGAATCTCATCCTTGGATGGGGTACTTTTGCTATAGCACTTATCACATATTCTCTTACCCTAGAACCTACAGTTAGTGCTTGGGATTGCGGAGAGTATATTTCTACATCAGTAAAATTAGAAGTTGGGCATCCTCCTGGGGCTCCTTTGTTTCAAATGCTCGGTGCTTTCTTTGCTATGTTTACAAGTGAGCTCACAGAAATAGCTAAAATGGTGAATTTCATGTCTGCTTTAGCAAGCGCATTTACTATTCTTTTTATGTTCTGGACCACCACCAATCTAGCAAAAAAATTAGCGAATAAGAGAAGTGAAATAACAGAAAGCTCTTCCATTGCGATTTTAGGAAGCGCTTTAGTAGGGTCGCTAACCTATACCTTTTCTGATAGCTTTTGGTTTAGTGCTGTTGAAGGCGAAGTTTATGCAATGTCTTCTTTTCTAATGGCTATTTTATTTTGGCTTGGCTTAAAATGGGAAAGCGAAATTCATACCCCAAGAGGACACAAATGGCTTGTAATTATTAGTTTTGTTGTAGGCTTATCTTTTGGTGTTCATATTTTGTCATTACTTGTTATCCCCGCAATTTTTCTATTGTATTTTTTTAAAACATACCATACCATCAATTTAAAAACAACGGCAATAGCAACTTTTATTTCAGTACTTATATTGGCTTTTGTCTTTAAGTTTTTATTTCCATTTACATTGAAATTTTTTAGTGCATCTGAATTGTTTTTTGTGAATTCAATTGGATTGCCTTATAATTCTGGATCTATTATAGCTGGAGTTTTATTAATTGTTGGATTCTATTTTGGACTTAATTATACACGGAAAAAGGAGAAAATAATTACAAACACAATCATTCTTTCTGTCTTATTCATTATGATTGGTTTTTCATCTTGGTTAATGCTACCTATAAGAGCTAATACTAATACTACCATTAACGAAAATAATCCTTCTAGTGCTAGAGAACTACTAGCCTATTACAACCGTGAACAATATGGAGATGCAAATGTTTTTTATGACACTTACTATTCAAATACCTATAACAGAGAGGTTAATAAAGACAAGCCTTTACGAGATGACAAACCAAAATATGAAAAAAGAAATGGCAAATATGAAATTGTAAACAAGTACAAAGATGTATTGCCAAATACGTCAGATAAACACAAGGGATTTATTCCTAGGATGACAAATCCGGCTGCAGAAGAAATGTACAAAGCTATTGCCGGTATTCCACCAAATAGTACCCGAAGACCAACATTTGCAGAAAATATAAAGTTCATGCTCAATTTCCAATTTGGATATATGTATGGCCGTTATTTTATGTGGAATTTCTCTGGCAGACAAAATGATGTGCAAGGGCAATTAGACAAATACAATGGAAATTGGTTAAGCGGGATTTCTGTCATAGATGAAGCAAGACTAGGCCCTCAAACAAACTTACCTTCAGATGCCTTAGAAAACAAGGGTAGAAATATCTATTTTATGTTACCGTTCTTATTAGGTTTGATTGGCTTATTATATCAAATTAAATGGGATAAGAAAAATTTCTTTGTACTCTTTATGTTCTTTGCTTTTACAGGCTTTGCAATTATATTTTACACAAATCCAAAACCTTTTGAACCAAGAGAGCGAGATTATGCCATTGTAGGTTCTTTTTATATTTTTGCTATATGGGTTGGCTTTGGCGTATTAGCTCTTTATGAATATTTGAAAAATTTTGCCAATAAGAAAATGGTTGCAATTGCTGTTTCAGCAGTTTCATTAGTAGCCGTTCCAACACTCATGGGTTTTGAAAACTGGGATGATCATGATAGATCTAATCGATATACTACTCGTTTAAATGCTCAATCATATTTAGAATCTTGTGATCCAAACGCAATTATGTTTACCATTGGAGATAATGACACATTCCCTTTATGGTATATGCAAGAGGTTGAGGGAGTTAGAACAGATGTTAAATTAGTAAATACTAGTTTATTTGCTACAGATTGGTATATAGATCAGATGAAGCGCGCAACTTATGAAGCACCACCTATTCCTTCTCAATTAAAGCATGACGATTATAAATATGGTAGTTTAGATGCTGCTTATTATTTTGAAGAATTATTTCCAACATTAAAGGATTCAACACTTTCAATAAATGAGTACATGCAATGGATTGAAAGCAAAAATAAAGTTACTTTTTTTGATATTGATGGAGATGGTAATGAAGAAAAAGTATTACCTACTAGAAAAATAAGAATTCCCGTAAACAAAAAAAATGTTTTAGAATACGGAATAGTTGCGGCTAAAGATGCTGATAAAATTTTAGATTATATAGACATTGAAATTGGAAGAGGTGTTGCTAAAAATAGAATTCTTATGATTGATATTTTAGCAAACTTTGATTGGAAAAGACCTATTTATTTTACAGGAGGTGCTTTTGCAGATGAAGAATATATTTGGCTAAAAGACTATCTACAGCTAGATGGAATGGCTTATAAATTAGTTCCTATTAGAACTCCAATGAATGTTGAAAATCAAGACGGAACTGTAACAAAGAAAAGTCCGTTTGATATGGGCCGTATTGATCCTGAAAAAATGTATGCTAACATTCAAAAATTAGATTGGAGAAATATTAATGATGGGAAAATCTATTTAGACGAGCAGACAAAAAGAAACTCAATTTCAATACGTAATAATTTAATGCGTTTGTCTGATGCTTTTGCAGCGGAAGGCGATACTGTGAAAGCTCTAGAAATACTAGATCTCTCTATAGAAAAAATGCCAATAAGAGACTTTAGTCATTTTAGCTTATCTGTTGGATACCCAGAAATGTATTACCTACTAGGAGAGCCTAAAAAAGCCAGAACAGCTGCAGAAACTTTAATTAGAATTTTCAAAGAACAACTAATTTGGCTAGCAGAATTTCCTGCTGAAAACTCAGATTTAATCTTTGAAGAAATAGACAACAATCTGTTAATGTATCGAAATATTATTGCCACTCAAATAGATAGATTTGATACAGACGAAGAGTACAAAAGTGAGAAACAAGACGAATTTATAGAAACAGTAAAATTATTTAGCCATCTAATGCCTGAAGATTAGTTTATATGAAGTTTTACATAATTAAAATGCCTACAATAGTTCAGAGACTCTTTTCTAGTTATCGTTGGCATTTTTCTTCTGTTCCAAAAGAAATCTATCTAACTTTTGATGATGGTCCTACGCTAGGAGTAACAAATTTTGTCTTAGAAAAATTAAAGAAACACCAAAAAATCTATCTTAAAATACAAAAAGAAGGATATTCTTTAGGCAATCACACCTTTAATCATCTTAATGGTTTATTAACTAAAAACAATCGCTATATTGAAAATATTCAACAGGCATCTGTATATATAGTTAGCAAATTATTTAGACCTCCCTACGGAAAATTAAAATCATCACAAGCAAGATTATTGCAACAAGAAGGCTATGAAATTGTGATGTGGGATGTACTTAGTGGTGATTTTGATAAGTCTATACCCCCAGAAAAGTGTTTAGAAAATGTTCTTAAGAACACGACCAATGGAAGTATTATTGTGATGCATGATAGTGAAAAATCGAAAGATAAAATCTATTACGCTCTGCCTAGAATACTTGATCACTTTAGCCAGAAAGGATATCTATTTAAAAGTATTATTTAGAGGTACTGCTGAACCAAACCAATTAAAGTATTGGCATCTTGCTCTCCGGTTTGTCTCCATTTCATTTCACCATCTTTATAGATCATGAAAGTAGGATTTCCTTTAACGCGAAGCGCCTCAGCTAATGGCTCATTTTTTTTGATGTCTATCTTTATTACTTTTGCCTTATCTCCTAGAGCAGCAGCAACATCTCGTAAAGTATCTAAATTATTGTCTGCATCTTCCCAATCAAAATAGAAATCTATTAAGACAGGTTCTTCAGCACTAATTAATTCACCAAACTTTGTCATTTTTTAATCGTTTTTCTTGGGGGAAAAACGCAATTAACTGCGTTTTCTTGTCTACAAATATAACATTTCTATTGAATTGACCTGATTATCAGCCTTTTTTAAGCTCAATTACAGTAATTTCTGGCCAAATACCTACCCTTCCAGGAAACGCATGATAGCCAAAACCTCTGTTTACATTTATATATCTACCATACTCTTCATACAAACCTGCCCACTGCTTGTATACATATTTTGAAGGACTCCATTTAAACCATCCCGGAATTTCAATTCCCATTTGTAAGCCATGTGTATGACCGCTTAATGTTAAGTGATAGTTTAAATTATCTTGCTTAACTTCTGCCTCCCAATGCGATGGATCATGAGACATTAGAATTTTAAAATCGTCTTTACTTACTCCCTCAGATGCTTTAGAAAGATCCCCTGCTTGTTTAAAACTTTTCCCCCAATTTTCTACACCTACTAATGCAATTTTTTGACCATCTTTTTCAATATATCGATGTTCATTGCACAATAAATCAAAACCTATTTTTGGATGAATCTTTTTTATTTCTTCAAATTGAACTTCTTTTTCTTCTTTGCTTATGCCTCGAATATATTCTGCATAATCATGATTTCCTAAAACAGCATATTTACCATAAGGTGCATTTAGAGTCCCAAACATATCAATCCAATTATCCATTTCACTTGCCTTATTATTTACAATGTCTCCAGTAAATAATAACAAGTCTGAATGCTGATCATTAATCATATCTACACCATATTGAATCTTCTCCTTATTGGTAAAACTTCCTGAATGAATATCTGAAATTTGGGTAATAGTAAATCCATTAAAAGCATCTGGTAAGTCTTTAAAAGATAGTTGATATTTTAAAACTTTATAATTATAGCGCCCTTGTATAATTCCATATAAAAATGAAGCAAACGGAATTGCTGCCAAGCCCAATGCTATTTGTGAAATAAATTTACGCCTTCCTGAAATGGATTGGGTGGGATTAGTCCCAAGCCATGAAATAATTTTTTGAACCAAACGAACTATGTCTTCACCAAATAAGATTATTAAAATAAATACTTTAGGAATTAAAATGGTAATCACCATTCCTGTTGCCATTTGAAACTGTTTTGTCTGACCAGAACTGCTAGGTATGGCAAAAATAACATACAACAAGTTGAGGTATACCAAGAATACTATGCCTAACCAAACCCATCTAATTACCCGATTTTTAGTAACCGTTTTTACTGCCTGAAAAGCATAATATTCGATAAAAAAAATTAGTACAGAAGCAATCAATAAGGGGATAATCCATCGTAACATAATTAGTATGTTTTGTCTGCTCAAAGATACTTCAAAAAGAAAGCTCTAATTTTAACTAGCATGTTAAAGTTTTCTTTACAAAATTAGACACAAAACAGGAGTTTACATCAATCTTATTAAAAATAAAAAACATACTCTAACCCTTTTGAAACATAGATTAAACGATCCAATATGACCCTGCTAATAACTTATGACAATTTTTAGAGATTCTTTTTTTGGCAAAATTTATATTTTGTAGTTTTAACAATTCAATACGTAACTTCATGTCAGATAAAAAACGTCTTTTTTTACTCGATGCTTTTGCATTAATTTTTAGAGGATATTATGCCTTTATTAAAAACCCGAGAATTAACTCAAAAGGGATGGACACCTCAGCTATTTTAGGCTTTACCAATTCTTTGCTTGATGTTATCAAGCGAGAAAAGCCGGATCATTTAGCGGTTTGTTTTGACAGAGGCGGCAGTGTTGCTAGAACAGAGGCTTTCCCGGAATACAAGGCCAACAGACAAGAAACGCCAGAGGCAATTAAAATTGCAGTTCCTATCATAGAAAATATTTTAAAAGCAATGAAAATTCCTGCAGTTGTGTTAGCTGGATATGAAGCTGATGATATTATTGGAACCTTAGCTAAAAAAGCAGAGAAAGAAGGATACCAAACTTTTATGGTTACGCCTGATAAAGATTTTGCGCAATTGGTTTCTGAAAATATTTTCATGTACAGACCTAGGTTTGGAGGTGGTTATGAAACCTGGGGAATTCCAGAAATACAAGAAAAATTTGGTGTAGAAAGACCTGAACAAGTCATAGATTTTTTAGGAATGATGGGAGATTCTGTAGACAATATTCCAGGGCTACCAGGTGTTGGTGAAAAAACTGCCAAAAAATTCTTAGCGCAGTATGGATCTATGGAGAATTTATTAGAAAATACTGCAGACCTTAAAGGTAAAATGAAAGAAAAAGTTGAAGGCGCTAAAGAATTGGGAATACTCTCAAAAGAATTGGCCACTATTATGTTAGATGTTCCAGTAGAGTTTCATGAAGAAAATTTTAAAATGTGCATGCCAGATATTGAAGCTACAAAAGCAATTTTTAATGAGTTAGAATTTCGAAGACTTACTGATAATTTTGTAAAAACTTTTACCACGGCAACAGATACAACTAACACAACAACTTCTGAAACTTCTAACACAACAACTCCAACAGCCTCCAAACCACAGGGCAACCCAAATGGTCAATTTGATTTGTTTGCTGCTCCAGGAACTGGAAATGTTTCAGAACAAGAAAGTGTTCAAGGATACAAAACTATTGCAACTACTGATCATTTTTATCAGCACGTACAAACACCGCTCTCTAGAAAAATATTGCTCAAAAAACTACAACAACAATCTTCTGTGTGTTTTGATACAGAAACAACTGGATTAAAAGCACTAGAAGTTGAGCTAATTGGAATTGCTTTTTCTTGGGAAATTGGAAAAGGATATTATGTTTCATTTCCAGAAGACCAAGCTGAAACGAAAGCTATTTTAGAAGAGTTTCGTGAGTTTTTTGAAAATGAGTCTATCCAAAAAATTGGCCACAACTTAAAGTATGATATTAAGGTACTGTCTAACTATGAGATGCCCGTTAAAGGTTCTTTATTTGATACTATGATTGCTCATTATTTGATTAATCCAGATATGCGACATGGAATGGATATTTTATCGGAAACCTACTTAAATTATCAACCTGTTTCTATTGCTGAGTTAATTGGTAAAAAAGGAAAAAATCAGCTTTCTATGCGTGTAGTTCCTTTAGAAGACCAAACAGAATATGCAGTAGAAGACGCAGACATCACGCTTCAATTAAAAGAGCATTTTATAAATGAATTAGAAAATGGTAATGTTACTAAATTGTTTAATGAAATAGAATTGCCGCTGGTCTCAGTATTAGCAGCTATGGAAATTGAAGGGATTAATTTAAATACCGATTTTCTAAAGGAATTGTCTGTTCATTTAACAGAGGATATCAATCGATTAGAGAAAAACATCTTTGAACAAGCGGGTGAAGAATTTAATATTGCTTCACCAAAACAATTGGGAATTGTGTTGTTTGAAAATATGAAGTTGGTAGACAAACCTAAAAAAACAAAAACAGGTCAGTATTCTACTGCCGAAGATGTATTATCTTACTTAGCAAAAGAGCATGAAATTATTGCCAATGTACTAGAATATAGACAGTATAAAAAATTACAAAGCACCTATTTAGATGCATTGCCAAATGAAATAAACCCAAAAACGGGGCGTGTACACACTGCCTATGCACAGGCAGTTGCTGCCACAGGAAGATTAAGTTCTACCAACCCTAATTTACAGAACATTCCTATTAGAACAGAGCGAGGAAAACAAGTAAGAAAAGCATTCATTCCAAGAGATGAAAATTATGTATTACTTGCAGCTGATTATTCACAAATAGAATTGCGAATTATTGCGGCTTTAAGTGAAGAAGAAACCATGATTGAGGCTTTTAAAAACGGAGAAGATATCCATGCTTCTACAGCAGCAAAAGTATTTAATGTACCTATTGAAGAGGTTACCAGAGAACAACGAAGCAATGCAAAAACTGTAAACTTTGGTATTATTTATGGAGTTTCTGCCTTTGGATTAAGCAATCAAACAGATTTAACCAGAAAAGAATCTAAAGAACTCATTGATTTGTATTATGAAACCTATCCAAAATTGAGAAGCTATATGTCTTCACAAGTAGATTTTGCAAGAGATAATGGCTATGTAGAAACCGTATTACAACGCCGTAGATATTTGAAAGACATTAATTCTAGAAATGCAATTGTTCGAGGAGCAGCAGAACGAAATGCTGTGAATGCACCCATTCAAGGCTCTGCCGCAGACATTATAAAGCTAGCAATGATAAATATCTATAAGCGTTTTGAAAAAGAAGGTTTTAAATCTAAAATGTTATTGCAAGTGCATGATGAATTGGTCTTTGATGCACATAAAGATGAGCTAGAGATCATAAAACCTATTATTAAACATGAAATGGAACATGCTTTTACAATGATAGTTCCGTTGGATGTAGAAATAGGAATTGGAGAAAATTGGTTGGAGGCACATTAAGTTTTTACAACACTATTCATCATTAAAAACAACTAAAAAGTTTGCTTCATTTTCAACACTTTAAAGAGGATGTTTCTGGAATTTCAATTCCAGAAAAATTTACATTTCCCTTTTATTATGAACCCCATGAATTAGCTAAAATAGGTGCTAAAGAGCTACAAACATACTTAGAAAAACAAACAGATTTTGTTCATAATTTTGGACTTTATAATGATAAAAATAATGATTCTATTGGGAAAATGTTTGGTGTATTAGTTGTTAAAAAAGCAGACAACACTATTGGATACATTGCTGCTTTTTCTGGGAAATTAGCCGATAAAAGTTTGCCTAAAATATTTGTGCCTCCAATTTTTAATATGAGGACTGAAGGAAGTTTTTACATACGTGGAGAAAAAAAAATTGAAGAAATTGGAGCAGAAATTCAGCTACTAAAAAAAGACAAAACGTATATCTCTTTAAAAAAATTAGTAAAAAAAATTGGTAAAGAAATTGAAGAAGATTTAGCTACCCAAAGAAAGAAAATGAAGACTTCAAAACTAGCAAGAAGACTTCGAAAAAAAGAGGCTATTACAAATTTAGATGAAACTAATTTTGATATTTTCAACAAAAAATTAACCCAAGAAAGTTATAATGATCAGTTTTTCTACAAAGAACTTCAAGAATACTATTCTTATAAAGTTGAAGAAAACAATAATCTGCTAGCTGATTTAGAAAATAAGATTACGAGTTTAATAGAATTGAGAAAAGAGACCTCTGCTATTCTTCAAAACACCTTATTTGAAAAATATCAATTCTTAAATCAGCAAAAAGAAACAAAAGGATTGCTCGCTATTTTTAATAACCCTTTAGTAAAACCACCAGCAGGTGCAGGAGATTGCTCCGCCCCAAAATTATTACAGTACGCTTTTCAGAATCAGTTAACTCCGGTTGTTATGGCAGAATTTTGGTGGGGCATCTCCCCTAATTCTGAAATAAGAAAACACAAAAACTTTTATCCTTCATGCATAAGTAGGTGCAAGCCCATTTTAAATCATATGTTAGAAGGAATTAAAATGGACGAAAACTTACTGCTAAAAAACCTAGTAGAAAAAGAAAAATTATCCATTATTTTTGAAGATGATGATCTCATTGTTGTAAACAAACCACCAGAGTTTTTATCGGTTCCTGGAAAAGAAATAAACGATTCTGTGTATACTAGGATTAAACAGCTATACCCAACTGCTACTGGGCCATTAATAGTACACAGATTAGACATGTCTACTTCTGGTATTTTAGTACTCACCAAAACAAAAGAAGCAAACAAAATATTGCAAAGTCAGTTTATTAAACGAACTGTAAAAAAGAGGTATGTAGCCTTGTTAGATGGACATCTAACAGAAAAAAGTGGTTTTATACAGCTTCCTTTGCGTTTAGATATAGATGACAGACCAAGACAATTAGTAGACTTTACAAACGGAAAAAAAGCCGAAACCAATTGGACTCTTATTAATCATAAAAACGGCAAAACACGTGTTTACTTTTATCCAATTACTGGTAGGACTCATCAATTAAGAGTTCATTCGGCTCATAAAGGCGGATTAAATATGTCAATTGTAGGCGATGACCTTTACGGGAAAAAAGAAAATAGATTGCATTTACATGCGGAATACATTGAATTCATACATCCATCATCAAAAAAAGTAATAAACTTTACTATTAAAGCTAATTTTTAAAATAGCA
>CESI01126130.1_pt1 | contig 18182 bp, 18 predicted proteins | sample 356301 | NCBI WGS metagenome assembly CESI01 (sample SAMEA2621423, study PRJEB7988) | marine metagenome | biome: marine biome (ENVO:00000447); feature: deep chlorophyll maximum layer (ENVO:xxxxxxxx); material: "saline water (ENVO:00002010), including plankton (ENVO:xxxxxxxx)" | depth 40 m | reverse complement strand
AACAAAAAAATCGATGCCCTGCGCAAACAACGCAGGCCCGAGCCTGAAAATTTGGAATGGGGCCCGGAAGCCGAACCCGAAGCCGCCGATATTTTGGTTCTGCAACAAGAATCGCAACAACTGACCGAAGCAATGACAGCACTGCCCAGCCAACAGCGAGAGTTGATTGAGAAAGCCTATTTTGGAGACTTGAGCCATAGTAAAATTGCCGCTGAAACGGGTCTGCCCCTTGGCACAATCAAATCCCGCCTTAGATTGGCTCTATCGAAACTCCGACAGACGATGAAATGAACAATATGACCCAGATCAAACATCACCTCACCGATCAGCTTTTGATCGGCTATGCCGCCGGAACGCTTCCTGAAGCGTTCAATCTGGTTGTGGCCACACATCTGTCCATGTGCGACAGTTGCCGTGCCGCGACCCAAGCCTATGACGCAATTGGCGGCGCGTTTCTGGAGACTGACGCTCAAGCATCCATGGATGAGGGCGCTTTGGCAGAGACGTTGGCGCTAATCGGAAAAAGTCCAAGTGCAGCAAAACCTGTGGCGGCCAGTGACGTGCCGTCCCCCTTGGGCGCCTATGTAGGTGGCGGTTTGGGAGATGTAAAATGGCGCTCTGTTGGTATGGGCGTTCGTCAGGCGGTTCTAAGCACCTCGAAATCAGCCACCGCACGCTTACTCTATATTCCTGCTGGAGCCGCCGTACCAGATCACGGTCATCGTGGCACCGAACTCACTCTCGTGTTGCAAGGCGCGTTTCGCGATGCAACCGCACGCTTTGTCGCTGGTGACGTGGAAGTTGCCAATGAAGATCTAAATCACACCCCTGTGGCTGAAATTGGCGAAGATTGCATCTGTTTAGCCGCCACAGATGCACCCCTCAGATTCAACTCTTGGATTCCCCGCATGGCGCAACCATTTTTGCGGATTTAAGACACACTGCGCGCCAAACCGGGTTATGGCTTAGTAAGAGGCACCACGTTTTCTGAGGCTTCTATTTCTTCAAAATCAAAGTTGTCCAGCTTATGGGCGCGTTTTCCCGCCCGTTCAGCAGCAGTGGTAATGCCTTCGATGTCTTTACGCGCTTGGTTGAAATGAGTGTTCAGTTTATCCACCCGGTCCACCACCAGCTCCACATCACGATGCAACAAACGCAGCGCCGTGCGGATTGCCCCAGCTTGTTCGCGCATGCGGGCGTCTTTCAAGATCGCGCGCATGGTGTTGAGCGTGGCCATACAGGTGGTTGGGGATACGATCCAAACCCGTGCTTCAAATCCATCACGCACCAATTCCGGAAAATTTGAATGCAATTCTGCGTAAACCGCTTCAGAGGGCAAAAACATCAACGCCCCATCGGCAGTCTCACCATCTAGGATATATTTCTCCGATATAGCTTTAATATGAGCCTTTACGCTGACGCGCATGAACTTAGCAGCCTCATTCGCCTCGCAATCCGTCTTGGCATTGCGCAGCGCCTCATAGGCCTCTAGTGGGAATTTGCTATCGATGACAATCGGGCCGGGTGGGTTTGGCAGATGAATCAAGCAATCCGCGCGCTTTCCGTTGGACAGGGTCACCTGCCAGGCATAGGCATCTGAAGGCAAAGCCTTACTAACAATTTCTTGCAACTGGATCTCGCCAAAGGCCCCACGAGTCTGCTTGTTGGACAAAATATCTTGCAAGCTAAGAACATCGCCAGACAGCTTTTGAATATTGTCCTGTGCCTTATCAATCGTTACCAGTCTTTGCTGCAACTCGCCCAAGGAGGAGGCTGTGCTTTTCGCGCTAGTGGTGAGATTCAGCGTCATCTGCTCTTGCACAGCAGAGAGTCGGGCCTCCATCAACTTAATCATATTGCTCTGCTGAGCCGCCTGCGCCTCTGAAACATGGGTCAAACCGCCAGCCAATTGCTGTTGGCCGTCGCCAATTGTTTGAACCCGTTGATTGAGGTACTCCATCTGGCTGGTCAAAGGCGCTGTTGCATGCGCCGAGCGTCCAGCAGCCCGCGCCACCACGAGCAGCAAAATGACAACCAAAAATGCAAACCCGCCAGCGCCTACCAGCAGCATTACAATAATATTAGGGGTCAGTATCATGTGCGTCCAAACAATTTTTCAATATCAGACATCGCAAGACTGACATAGGTGGGGCGACCGTGGTTGCATTGGCCGGAATGGGGCGTTGCCTCCATTTCGCGTAAAAGGGCATTCATTTCATCTGCCTGCATGCGCCGACCCGTGCGCACAGATCCATGACAGGCCACCCGGCTCAAAATAGCATCGAGCCGCGATTGTAAGCTTTGGGAGGCTCCCCCATCGGACAGCTCGTCAACGATATCCAGTACCAGAAGGTTTACATCCACATGCCCCAAAATCGCAGGCACCGACTGCACCGCTACAGCCCCTTGGCCAAAGGGCTCAATGCTCAGACCCAATTGCGTAAGCGTCTCAGACTGCTCCATCAGCAACGCCATATCACCATCAGACAGGCTGATCACCTCTGGGATCAACAAGGCCTGCGCCCGCACACCCGACTCAGACATTTGTACCTTGAGATTTTCATAGACCAAGCGTTCATGAGCCGCATGAGCATCAACGATTACCAAGCCTTCAGCCGTTTGTGATAGTATATAATTCTCATGCAATTGCGCGCGCGCAGCTCCCAAGGGCCGGTGTTGCGCCTCCAACTGTGGCATCCCTTCGATCCGCGCCGAAGGATGGACGTCGAACATTGCCTCCGTCTCCGCCAGTCCCGAATATCCCGGCGCATTGCGGGGCCTGTCCATTTGATAGGCCCGCGGCTCACCCTGTAAATGCCCCTGCGGCTGGACTGTAAAGGCGCCCAATGCGGCATCAGATACTGTGGTTGCAGCCCGATGGCCCGCATCCGCCAAAGCGTGACGCAAACCTGACACGATCAACCCGCGCACCATCGCTGGCTCACGAAATCGAACCTCAGATTTGGCGGGATGCACGTTCACATCCACACTGGTCTGATCGCATTCCACAAACAGCGCCACCACAGGATGACGATCACGAGATAAAAAATCCGAATAGGCGCCACGCAAGGCGCCAAGCAACAGCTTATCGCGCACTGGGCGGCCATTCACAAAAATGAACTGCGCCACGGCAGCGCCACGTGAATAGGTCGGCAAAGCCGCAAAACCTGTTAAGGTAATCCCCTCACGCTCTGCATCCACCACAATCGCATTTTTCACAAAATCATGGCCCATCAGCTGGCCCAGGCGGCCGCGTAAAGCTGAGAACATATCACCTTGCTCTGCTTGCACCTGAAAGACCATCCGGTCCGAGCCCGCATCCCGCAATGAAAAAGAAATTGCAGGTTCGGCCATGGCCAAACGCTTGACCACATCCGCAATCGCCTGCGCCTCAGCGCGATCTGAACGCAGAAATTTAAGCCGCGCCGGTGTCGCGTAAAACAGATCTCGGAGGGTTGCGCGGGTGCCCAGCTGCATCGCAGCAGGGCGCACTGGGCTCAGCTTGCCACCGTTCACCTGCAACTCAGCCCCAGTTGCCTCAGAAGTGCGGCTGGTCAGGGTCAGTTTACCCACAGCTCCCATCGATGGCAAAGCCTCACCGCGAAAGCCAAAGCTTTGGATGTTCAACAGGTCCGAGCCATCAATTTTGCTAGTGGCGTGACGTGACATAGCCAGCGGCAAATCATCCGCCGCGATGCCACAACCATTGTCAGTAACTTGAATAAGGCTTTTGCCGCCATCGGCATATTCAACGTCAATGCGCGTCGCCCCCGCATCGATTGCATTTTCCACCAATTCCTTAATGGCCGAAGCGGGACGTTCCACCACCTCACCCGCCGCAATCTGATTGATCGCAGTTTCGTTCAATTGCCGGATAACAGGCTGGAATTGGCTTATGTTGGGGTTAGATTTAAGCATGCTACAATACATAGCATGCTCGGATCCGATTCTGCTACTCTTCGTTGAGGCCTTTTGGCTGACCCACTACGATAAAATGCAAAGCCTCCGGTTGCAACAATTCCGCCGCCACACGGTTGATCTCGCCAAGGGTCACAGCATTGATCTTGTCGTTGCGCGTGTTGATATAATCGGTGCTCAACCCTTGTCGTTGCATCCCAACCAATATGTTTGCGATCTTCGCATTGCCATCGAACCGCAGAGGATAGGCGCCAGTGAGATAGGTCTGCGCATCGTTCAGCTCGGCTTGGGTCACCCCATCGCGCGCCATCTTGGTCCATTCGTCGCGGATCACAGCAATTGCCTCGCCAATACGATCATTGGCACTTGCCACTTGTCCCATCAGCATGTTCGCTTCTTCCTTACCCACCAAGAAGGTCGACACACCATAGGTTAGCCCGCGTTTTTCGCGTACTTCTGCCGACAGGCGGCTCTCAACACCCCGGCCACCCAAAATCGTGTTGAGAACAAAGGCCGCAAAGAAGTCGGGGTGATCACGGTCAATTCCAACATGGCCAAACAAAACCACAGACTGCGGGGTTGGCATGTCCACAACGGTCAACCCACCCTCAGTCGCAAACTCAACTGCTGCGGTTTTGAGACCTTCACCCGCAGGCAGCTGTCCCAGCAAGTCATCTAGCATTGGACCCAGCTCAGCCGCTGAAATGTCACCCACTGCGGATACCGACAAAGAATCACGCGTGAACAATCTTTGATGTGCGGCAATGATGTCTTCGCGTGTGAGGGCCGCAACTGAGGCCGCTGTTCCCTCACGCGGCGTGCCATATGCGTGCTGCCCAAAAGCCAATTGCGACCAGGTTGCACCAGCGACCGAATCTGGGTCTTGTGCGTCAGAGGCTAAGATCGATAATACCTGAGTACGTACCCGTTCGATGGCCTCAGGGTCAAATCGTGGTTGGGTTAGAACGGTTTTCAAAAGCGCCAAGCTTTCCGCACGGTTTTCCGTCAAAAATCGAACTGAAATTGTGACTGTGTCATCATAGACATCAAAGCCAAAGGAGGCCGCCAAAGCCTCTTGCGCGGCAGCAAAGGCCTGCGCATCCATGTCCCCAGAGCCTTCTTCGAGAAGCCCCGTCATCAAATAGGCTGCACCGCGTTTATCTCTAGGATCCAGCGCGGCCCCACCGGAAAACATAATCTCCAATGCGGTGAAGGGAATAGATGGCTCTTCCACCACCCAAGCGGCAATGCCACCGGGACTGGTGGGGGTTTTGATTTGCACTTCGGCCTGCGCCGCGCCAGCCCAGAGGATGACAAATGTTGAGAGAATACGGATCATTTCAACTCCTCCTGCGGGCCCATCAACCATCCAGTCACTGAAGCCTTTTGATCAAATACCAAACTTGCTGCGACCATGACCTCATCGGGCGTGACCTCCTGCAATATTCGTGGCCACTCTTGCACATCGGCAATGGTAAGCCCTTGTGTCAAAGCCGCGCCATAACGGTTGGCAATACCTTCAACGTTATCCATCGCGTAGATCTCACTGGCTCGCATTTGCATCTTGATCCGTTCAAACGTCTCAAGATTAATTCCGGTGGCCATAAATTTGGCAATCGCGGCATCCATGGCATCTTCAACCTGCTGTAAACTCACACCCGGCACAGGCACAGCAATCAGCCCAAATGTCGTATTATCCAAGGCAGTTCCGCCATAGTAGGCGCTGGTATAAATCGCTTGCTGCGTGTCGAATTGCAACTCTTTACCCAACACCGAGGTCGCCCCCGATCCCCCCAATATTTCTGCCAAATACACCAATGCGGCGGCAGTCGTTTGATTGCCACTGTCTCGCTCTGGGGCCAAGTAACTGCGGCTCACATAGGGCTGAGCCACGCGCTCATCATGATAAGTCATACGGCGCGCAGATCTGTGTGGTGGCTCTTGGGTCCGCGCGCGCGACTGCACCGCCGGGTTGGCGGGGATCACACCATAGTATTGCTCAGCCAGGATTTTAACCTGCTCTGGCGTCACATCACCTGCCACCACCAAAATCGCATTATTGGGCGCGTAGTGCAGCTTATAGAAGGCCACCGCATCCTCAAAATTTAACTTTTTCAGTTCATGCATCCAGCCAATCACCGGCACGCCGTAAGCGTGGTTCATATACATGGCAGCTTGTTTTTGCTCGTTGAACAAAGCGCCAGGGGAGCTTTCTGTACGTTGATTTCGTTCTTCGATCACCACATCGCGTTCGATGGCTATATCATCAACAGACAGCTGCAAACCCGTCATCCGATCCGATTCCATACTCATCATAAGTTTAAGGCGGTCTGCGGCCACACGCTGGTAATAGGCCGTGTAGTCTTGATTGGTGAAGGCATTGTCAGACCCACCATTGGCCGCCACTGTATCCGACAGTTCACCCGAAGCTAGGTTTTTGGTTTTCTTGAACATCAAATGCTCAAGAAAATGCGCAATACCAGATTTTCCAGGCGCCTCATCTGCGGCACCAACTTTGTACCACACCATATGCACCACGACTGGGGCTCGGTGATCTTCCACCACAACAACCTGCATGCCATTGTCCAACATGAAATTTGAAACCTTGGCCTGAGCCTGAGCCTGCATTGGCAGGCAAAGGCCCAAAACTGCGAAAATTCTAACTAGCATGAATGTTCCTTGTGAATGCAATATATGCTTAAGCAGATACGCTCAAAATTTGCGCTTACAAGACCAAAGCGGCAATATGCCCACCACTCACTAAAACTTGATTAGACTGAGGTCGCAAGCCACAGCCGACTAAACAGCGCTCAGAACCTTAGCTATTTTTGTGGTCTGTCGAGAAAATAACCAGGCCAAACAAGCCAACAAATATCGCAATATCAGCCACATTGAACGCATAGGGATTGTAAAAACCGCAACACGTCACATTCAAGAAATCTGCAACACTGCCATATAAAACGCGATCAAGTGAATTGCCCAAGGCCCCACCAATTACCAAACCCGCTGCAATCAACGCTATTGGCTTCTTCTCGTCACGCATCCAAAAGCCAATAAACCCACAAACCACCAAAGCCACTACCACCAGCAACCAACGGACCAGACCCCCTTGGCCCGCAAACAGACCAAAGTTGATGCCAGTATTCCAAGCCATATGAAAGTAAACAAAGCCTGGCCAAACATCAATTTGACCTTTTGAAATAAGCTCCATCCAGAACACCACCACCACTTTTGTGATCTGATCCAATGCCAAAGTCAGCGCTGCGCTCCAAAGTAATATCTTACTCATATCAATGCTTAAAATGCCTCATGCCTGTGAATACCATTGCGAGGCCGGCCGCATCAGCGGCCGCAATCACCTCGTCATCACGTATCGAGCCACCCGGTTGGATCAGTGCGGTTGCACCTGCCTCTGCTGCGGTCACAAGACCGTCTGCGAAGGGAAAAAACGCATCGGATGCTACAACTGAACCATGGGTCAGTGGCGCATCAAGGCCCAAGACTTCAGCCATATCCTGCGATTTACGCGCGGCAATTCGGGTGCTGTCCACGCGGCTCATTTGCCCAGCACCAATACCAACCGTTGCACCATCTTTCACATAGACAATCGCATTCGATTTCACATGTTTGGCCACCTTCCACGCAAACAACATATCGCTCAGCTCTTGCGGGCTTGGGGCACGTTTGGTGACGACTTTAAGATCACTGGGCAATACCTGCCCCACATCTTTGTCTTGCACTAAATAGCCGCCAGAGACCTGACGAATGGTTTGACTAACAGCCGTCACATCCGGCAACGACCCCATGGTCAAGAGACGCAGGTTTTTCTTTTGAGCGAAGATACGGCGTGCATCTTCATCAGCGTCAGGGGCAATAATGACCTCTGTGAAAATCTTGCAAATCTCGGCGGCTGTGGCGCCGTCCAAGGTTTGGTTCAACGCAATAATGCCACCAAAAGCACTGGTTTGATCACATTGAAACGCGGCCTGATAGGCTTCGAGCAAGCTGGAGGCTTGGCTCACACCGCAAGGATTGGCGTGTTTAACAATTACACAGGCCGGACCATTGGCCAGATCAAATTCAGCCACCAGCTCAACCGCTGCATCGGTGTCGTTGATGTTGTTGTAAGACAGCTCTTTGCCCTGATGCTGCACTGCTGTAGCGATGCCCGGGCGCGCTTGACCGTCTGTGTAAAACGCCGCCGACTGATGGGGGTTCTCACCATAGCGCAGGGTTTGGGCCAAAGTGCCAGCAACAGCTTTACGGCGTGGAGTAACTTCAAGCGTTTTTGCCATCCAGTTTGAAACGGCAGAATCATATGCCGCGGTGCGCGCATAGGCATTCAACGCCAATTTTTGACGGAAGCTATAGGTTATAGCACCGTTGTTCTCGGTCAACTCAGCCAACAGGGCGTCATAATCTTGGGTGTCCGTGACTACAGCAACAAACCCATGGTTTTTGGCTGCGGCTCGAATCATCGCCGGCCCGCCAATATCAATATTCTCAATCACCGTGTCATAATCTGCGCCTTTGGCGACTGTTTCCTCAAAGGGGTAAAGGTTCACCACCAAAAGATCGATGCCCGCAATACCATGCTTTTGCATCGCAGCCAGATGCTCAGGATTGTCTCGCAAGGCCAACAACCCACCATGTACATTTGGATGCAGGGTTTTGATCCGCCCGTCCATCATCTCTGGAAATCCAGTCAAAGAAGCCACATCAATCACCGTAAGACCTGCGTCGCGCAAAGCTTTGGCAGAGCCGCCAGTAGACAACAATTCAACACCACGATCTGCAAGCGCACGCCCCAGGTCCAACAGCCCAGTTTTGTCATATACGGAAATAAGGGCGCGTTTGAGATCTACGAACTGTGTCATTGGTCATCCTAATAATATGCCACGACCGACGGCGTGGCTTCTTAGGCCGTCTTTTGAGGGTTTTCGCTTGCTTTGGCCAGTGACCAACGGACGCGGGTGGTAATTTCTTTGACCTCACCTGACAAAACAATTTGCGCTGTAGGGCGCGGATGCACCCGACCTTCCTCAAAATAAACACTTTCTTCCAAAGACAACTCAACAAGCCCCTGATAACGAAACACCCATACATCGCCATTGATTAGCAACAAAGAGACCGAAGCACCATCGGAATCCAAACTGGCCGCCACATCCGGATGCAAGTGAAAGCGAACCGAAAAGTACAAATCCCCATGTAACTTCCCCCGAATAGCGAAAAATCGTTTCATATCCTGAGTGTCTGGAGCGTAAAACTCATCTTCTCCCACTAAGCCTTTGCTATCGACAGGTAGATCTAGTGTACGTGCATGTAGCAAACCATGGCTGCTTTGGTACCCATTATGGCTCACCCTCAAGCGCATACCGTCAACGGCACGGGTTTTGTGGACTGTAACAGTATCAGGTGCGTCTTTCAGCGCTCGACCCTTGTCCTTTTTAGCCGGCGCAAAAGCTGAGGATGATAATCCATTAATTCCCAATGTGGCGTGAGAAGCAGTTACACGGCCAGCCAAGTGCCAATCAACACCAAAACACAAGCCAGAACCACAGTTCACAATCACCCGATTACGCCCCACAGACAGCTCAAAAGCACAGGTTGAAGCATGCCCTTCAAACTTTGAAAGGCCTAAGGGCGGTGGGGCCGCATCTACGATAAGGCTGGTAGCCCCTGCGTTCAGGCGCGCAAATCCCATTGCTCCGTCTTGCGGGATTGAAGGCCGCACGCCCGACACCGCAAGTGCTTGATCCAACATATGCTCACTGCCCTGTCCCCCACCGTGGAATCGCGCCAATGTCCCATCCCCGTGACGCAAGCTGCGCAGAACCGGGGCAATAGTTGTGATTGTAGTGGCCAAGACCTCAGGGATCAGTGTGTTGTTCCGATCCAAAGTATACTTCACCCAGCTCAGCAGGCCAAAAATCTTTAAAAGTTCCTCAGGATTACGCGAGTTTATTCCGCCATCTACATCAATTTGAGTTTTACATTCTAGCGCAAGCGCGCTCAAAGCGGGCGCCATAAGCGATCCCATCCCAATCAATGATTGCGCAGCGCCAACCAGAGCACATAAAGCTTCAAACCGTGCCCGACCCGGTTGCAATTGCCGCCAAGACTTTGCCAGAAATAGGGTTTGAATGGCCATCGAATGGAAAATCTTCGCCTGCCGTCCTTCGGATAGTTTGTTCATGAGAAAGGAAGAATGATTAATCAAGCGGATCAACCGCCAGCCCGTCAGATCCGCACTCCAACCCGACCCCTTACCCATGCCAAACCCAGAAATCCAATCCAGCACCCAGCTTTGTGCTTTGTATTTAGCAGCCCAGTCTCCCAGCGCGGCCAAATCATCCAGCCAGCCAAAGCCTTGCAACTCTGTGGCGAATAACTCCGACGGCGGCGACTGGCTCCAAATCGATTTTTCCCCGATATCCATCAAATGACCAGTAATCAAAACTTTGCCAGATACCAACTGCTCCCCACGCTCAAAATTGCCAATCGTCCATGGTTCGGGCGCTTTGACCAAACCAATAGCAGGCTTAGACCAAACGGCCCTGCGCAAAAGCCAGCGATACTTGAGTTGGGTTATCCAAGACAACCGATGTGGACGTTTTTTCACTAGAGCATGCGACCTTAAATTGTCACTGTTTCATGCCTATTATATGTTGAAATACGCTCCAGTGTCACCCAGAAATTTCTCAAGCAACCCGGTTCAGTCGGATAATGTAGAATCCATCCATGCCGCCACGATCAACCCAATAGTCTGGCCGTAGGCGATATCCACCTTCTACTGTGCGCCATTCGACCTCCATACCTTTCGGAACTGATGTATCGACCACAAAATCTTTATGGGCTTCCAAAAAGCTTTCTGCCTGCACTTCACCCTCATCTGGGATCAAAGAACAGGTACAAAACACCAAACGTCCGCCGGGTTTCACGCGTCGTGCAGCCGCAGACAGCATTTGAGCCTGCAGTCCGATCAGCTCAGAGATTCCAGTGCCATCCTTCGCAAAGGGCAGATCTGGGTGACGCCGAATTGTGCCAGTAGCCGAGCAAGGCGCATCGAGCAAGACCGCATCGAACTGCCGCTCATCTTGCCATTCCAACACATTGGCAATCATCAGGTCAGCTTTCAATTTGGTGCGCGCAAGATTTTCTGCAACCCGTTCCATTCGGCTGGCCGAAATATCCAGGGACGTGACCTCAGCGCCGGCCAGAGCCATCTGCATGGTTTTGCCACCTGGGGCCGCGCAGACATCCAACACAGCCTCTCCAGGCTTCAGCGCCAGCCAAGCCGCAGGCCAAGAGGCCGCTGCATCCTGCACCCACCATTTGCCATCGCCAAAACCTGGGAGAGCAGAAATTTGGCCCATATCGTCCAGACGCACTGAGCCATTGGGCAGAACAGTGCCACCCAAAGTTTCGGCCCATGACTGCGGATCAGAGGTCACAGTCAGATCCACTGGCGCACCGCGCATATGTGCCGTTTCCATCGCCATAATCGTGCCATTGCCATAGGCTTCGCGCAACGGATTGCGCAGCCATTTTGGCATCATCTGCACAGGAGATTTGTCCCACTTTCCGGACACATCAGCGACAGCTTTGCGCAACACTGCATTGATCAAACCCTTGTAAGGGCGGGTTTGGCCGCTTGATGCACAAATAGAAACCAAATCATTCACAACCGCATGGGCTGGGGCGCCAAGACCCACAATCTCAACGACACCCAAACGTAATATATTTAAAACTTCCACCGCTGGCAGCTTAGCCAAATGCGGCCGCAACGCCCGATCCGCCCGACCAACGTGACGCAGCGTATGGGTGGCAAGCCGCTGAGTGCGGGCCCGATCTTCAGGGGCCAAAGCCTTAAATTCATCGGTTTTTGTCATCTCGGAGAGCTGTTTTTGCTCCGTCATCACCCCGTTCAAGATACGGATCGCAGCAAGGCGAGCGACGTTCAAAACAAGTCGGTTCTCCGTCTTACCAGCCAGAGAAGTTTCGGGGCGACCTGAATTTTGCGGGGGGCGGGGCATGTGCTATCCTTGCGATCTGATGAAAGCGGCGTATATCAGCCTTATGACAGAAAACAAGAAACTCGATCTTAATGCTGCCGCCGCACGCGCGATGGCGGAAGCTGAAGCACGCAAAGCGGCTCAGCCCAGTACAGAAATGCCACGTGAATTGGGCGGTAGAGACGGACCCGAGCCCGTGCGCTTTGGTGATTGGGAGCGTAAAGGTATTGCGGTCGATTTTTAAACCGGATTGAAATCGATCACTTATTTAAGTGAAAAACGAGCGCTGGGCCCCGTTCCGCGATCACTGGTGAATTCGATTTTACCGAAATCCAGCACCACCTCCTGACAATTTGGTCCGAGATCCCGAGTGCCCCAAATTAAAGTGCGACAAAAATATCCTTCTTCCCACCGCCAGAGCCCGGTCACCAGGCGCCCGAAGCCCTCACCCTCGATCCGCCCGTCTTCATAGATCCGGAGTCGCACTCCAAACAGGGCCAATCCGAGCGTTTTGTCTAAAACAGAGTCCAGGAAAGTAGCGCTGTCCAAGATTCGATCCTGTGCCGAAGCGGAGGAGGCAAATACAGCCAACACCAAAGATAAAATTTTGCCGCGCATGTCAGTCCTGACCGGATGGGTTAAAAGCAATATACGCTTCAATTTTAGATTTGGATCACAGACCTAGCACATCCATCATATTGTAGTGCCCAGGCTTTTGGGTTTGACCCCATAGGGCTGCTTTCAATGCTCCACGCGCGAATATACCACGATCTGAGGCCATATGGCGCAAAATAATCCGTTCGCCCGCGGCTGCGAACAGCACATCATGCTCCCCCACGATATCGCCACCACGAATCGCTGTGAATCCGATGTCACCACGATTGCGCGCACCGGTTATGCCATCTCGGCCACTGTCGCGCACTTCCGCAAGTTGGACACCACGGCCGGCCGCCGCTGCTTCGCCCAGCATCAAAGCCGTGCCCGATGGCGCATCAACCTTGTGGTGATGATGCGCTTCGATGATTTCGATATCAAAATCTGCATCGAGTGCCGCCGAGACTTTTTCGGTCAATTTGGTCAGTAGATTCACACCCAATGACATATTGCCGGCCCTTACGATCACCGCATGACGGCTGGCGGGTTCCAATTGCGCAATTTCCGCATCGCTCATACCGGTTGTGCCAATCACATGCACAGCGCGCGCTTGAGCGGCTAAGGCTGCGAATTCAAGCGTGGCGCTGGGCGCGGTGAAATCAATCACGGCCTGAGAGATGGCAAAGGCCTCCAACGGATCATCGGTGACAATCACACCATTGGCCTGGCTCCCCATTGCCTCTCCCACGTCACGGCCCACCCAAGGATGGCCTGACCGCTCAACTGCACCTACAAGACGGGCACGATCGCTATCCAAAACAGTTTTGAGCAGCATCTGCCCCATGCGGCCGGATGCGCCGGTGATGGTAATTCCTGGGATTTCAGCCATGACATTCTCCTTTGACATGTATTTGGCGGAAAGTTTTGCCACTTGCAAACCTATTGGCACAGGGCCTATGTCCCAGATATGGCAAAAAACAGATCATATCAGAAATCAGGCCCGTCTCAACGGCAGCTTAAAGTGGGTGAAGTTATCCGCCGTACCCTCTCAGAAATTTTGGCGAGGGATGAAATTCACGATTCTGATTTGAACCAGATTTCCATCACCGTCTCTGAAGTCACCACCTCTCCAGATCTGCAAATCGCGACCGTGTACGTCATGCCCTTGGGCGGCAATCTTTATGACGAGACCATCGCGGCTTTGGCCCGCAACAAGGGTCAAATGCGCAGCATCGTTGGCCGCAGGGCTGGGCTAAAATTTGCGCCCGACCTTCGGTTTCGTATCGATGAAACCTTTGACCGGATGGACAGCACCCGCGCGCTGTTTGGCCGCGAAGAAGTACGGCGCGATCTTGACCCGGCCACGGAGCCTGACACCGCGCCAGAGCCCGACAACACATCAAACACAGATTGATCTGTAGCGCGCGTAGCGCTAGGGCAGCCGCCTGCAACTTAAGAGGGCATCATGGGACGTACACGCAAAGGCCAAGATATTTCGGGTTGGGTCATCGTTGACAAACCCGCAGGCCTCACTAGCACAGCAGTGGTCAATAAAGTCCGCTGGGCCTTTGATGCCAAAAAAGCCGGCCATGCAGGCACGCTTGATCCAGAAGCGACCGGGCTTTTGGCCGTGGCTTTGGGGGAGGCTACGAAAACCATTCCCTATATTACCGATGCAACCAAGGCATATGAGTTCACCATCAACCTTGGGTCCGCCACCAATACCGATGATGCAGAGGGCGAAGTGATCGCCACCTCTGATCTGCGGCCCAGCGATGCTCAGATTGTCGAAGGCATGCAAGGGTTTTTGGGCGAAATTATGCAGGTGCCGCCGCAATTTTCTGCGGTGAAAATTGATGGCCAACGCGCCTACAAGCTGGCCCGCGCTGGTGAACAGATTGAGATCGCGGCCCGCCCGCTTTTGGTCGAAGAGCTGATCTTGGCAGATAGACCCACCCCCGACACAGCCGTGCTCGAAATGACTTGCGGCAAAGGCGGTTATGTGCGCGCGATTGCACGAGATTTGGGCGCAGTTTTAGGCTGTTATGGTCATGTAGCGCATTTGCGGCGCATCTGGTCTGGCCCGTTTGATCTGGAACATGCGGTGACGTTGGAGCAGATTGAGTCCTTCGCCAAAACCGCCGAGATTGGTCAATTCCTGCGCCCTTTAGAAGTGGGTCTCACCGATCTACCACAAGGCACCACCAATGCGGAAGGAGCCGCCAAGCTGCGCAATGGCAACCCGGCGATCTGCTTTACCAATGCGGAATATGGTGATGAAATTTGGGTGAGCTATAAGGGCAAAGCCCAAGCGATTGGCCGCTATAAATCCGGCGAAATCCACCCGGCCCGGGTGATCTTGCAGCACGAATCCTGAGCCATAGGCCCTCGACCCAGCGCTGGTCTGGATCGCTGGTTCCTCATTCGACCACAAGATCAATTTCAGCCAGGGAATCTCAGCTGGCTTTGCATTCTACTCTTGGATCTCTGTTATCTCATCTGCTTAAATGTACCGCGCATCAATATGCTGAAATTATGCTTGTAATCAGTAGGTTTAGAAATATATTTCCCCATCCTGATCGCTCTAGCTTCCCGATCCCAGGCATCCTCTGTCTCTTGATCTCTCCTGTGCAATCGCTCACCATAGGCCATGATTACCAGATCACATACCAAGGGCGATGCGCCCAGCTTTGCGGTTTATTCAGATTGCGAGCGGTATCGCTATGCTCTCACCCGCGTTTGGGATCCCGCTGGCACCAAGGTTGCCTTCGTCATGCTCAACCCCTCCACCGCCACCGAGGTGCAGAATGATCCCACCGTTGAACGCTGCGAGCGTAGGGCGCGAACCTTGGGCTTTGGCGGGTTTCGGGTGACCAATATATTTGCATGGCGCGACACGGATCCACACAACATGCGGGCGGCGAAATCCCCCATCGGCCCCGAGAATGATGCCGCCATCCAAGAGGCCTGCGCTTGGGCCGATCAGGTGATTGCCGCTTGGGGTACCCATGGCGCCTATCTGGATCGCAGCGCACAGGTGACTGAGCTGTTGCGCGACTGCGGCAAGCCTCTGTTGCATTTGGGCCTATCCAAGCAAGGCCATCCCAAACATCCATTGTATATCGCCTATACACAACAGCCGGAGATTTGGACATGATTGCAGGTTTCACAACATCCATTCAGCGCTGCAATGGCGTTGATATCGCCGTTCATAGGGCTGGCAAGGGTACGCCTTTGTTGCTGTTGCATGGCTATCCGCAAAATCACATGTGCTGGGAACTGGTGGCTCCGCAATTGGCCCTGAACCATGATGTGATCATCCCCGACCTGCGCGGCTATGGTGCCAGCAGCGCACCTGCAAATGATGCGGGTAATACAACCTATTCCAAGCGGAACATGGCACAGGATATGGCCGATCTGCTCACCGCTCTGGGCATTGCCCGCGCCGATGTCTTGGGCCATGACCGCGGGGCGCGGGTATCTTATCGCTTTGCCTTGGATCATCCGGACCGGCTTGGCAAGCTGGGCATCATCGAGATTGTCCCGACGGGAGATTTCTGGGCCAGTTGGACCGCCGATCTCGCTATGGCCGCCTATCACTGGACCTTTCTGGCGCAACCCGCCCCCATGCCCGAGCGGATGATCAGCAGTGACCCAGATGCCTATGTCGACTGGACGCTCACACAATGGACCCTGAGCCATAGTCTCGACACTTTCTCGCCAGAGGCTTTGGAGAGCTACCATGCTCAAGCCCGCGACCCGGCACGCATCCATGCCATGTGCTCGGATTATCGCGCAGGTGCCAGCTTTGATCGCGCCTTAGATCTGCAAGACCAAGCCGAGGGCAAACGTATAGCAGCACACATTCGGTTTTTATACGGCGCCCACGGGTTTCCGGCCAAAAGTGGCAATGCGGCCAAGCTGTGGCGCGGCTGGGCAGACCATGTGGAGGCGAGCGTTTGCGAGTCGGGCCATTTCGTGATGGAGGAAAACCCGCAGGCGGTTTTGGATGCATTCGTGCCCTTCTTTGCCGAATAGCGCGATGATTTTAGCGGGCATATAAGCCTCTTTCCTTTTGAGATAAAATTCCCTACATACAGCCATCGCTCAGATTCTGGGTGGAGCCTCCACGGGCCTTGCTGGACGACATCCCGGCCTGCGCCATAACCCTTAACCTTTTAAAGGAGACCCCGATGTCGATTACACCTGAAGAAAAAGCACGATTGATGAAAGAATTCGCAATCACCGAGGGCGACACTGGTTCACCCGAAGTACAAGTTGCAATTTTATCCTCACGCATCGCGACTTTGACCGAACATTTCAAAACACATAAAAAAGACAACCACGGTCGCCGTGGCTTGTTAAAAATGGTGGCCACACGTCGCAAGTTGCTGGATTATGCCCGCAGCAAAGACGAAGCCCGTTACCAAGGTTTGATCAAACGTTTGGGCCTGCGCCGCTAAGCGTCTCCCCTACGACAGATATCAAAACCGCATCCTTCGGGTGCGGTTTTTTGTGTCTAAATTTGGAAAATGACTGGACAATTACTGGGCAACCTTTGACACCAGCACCATGAACCTGCAAAATCCTTCAAGCAATTTCGCCTCCGCAGCCGTGCTCTTCTCAGCAGCGATTTGGGGGCTCTATTGGATTCCGCTACGCTATCTCGAAGGGCTTGGGGTGGCGGAAGCTTGGACCGTGGCGCTGATCAACATCCCGGCGGCTGCTGCGGTTGGTGTGATCTTCTTAGTTCAGTTCAAGGCGCAAAAACCGCATCTGCGGCGCGGGTTTTTGATTGGCATTTTCATGGGGCTCACAGTGGCGATGTTTACCATAGGGTTGGTCCACTCATCAGTGGTTCGGGTCACCTTATTGTTTTACCTCACACCAGTTTGGTCAACCTTGATAGGCACCTATTGGCTCAAAGAACCGATCACCCGTGGACGGTGGCTGGCCATTGCGATTGGCCTGCTTGGCTTAGGGTTTCTGGTATCGCAAGGTGGCGGGGATTTGCCCCTAAATATCGGGGATCTCTATGGCTTTGTCTCGGGTATCACCTGGGCGATCGGCGGCGCGATGATCAAACGCTATGGCGAGATTCCCATGCCGACCCTGTTGGTTTTCCAATTTCTCTTGGCCTCTGGCTTTGCCCTATTGCTGGGAGCGGCAGCAGGTCTTGCGCCAACGCCAAGCCTTGCATTGCTGTACCAAGTGGCCCCAGCATCCATGGCCATTTCCATAGGATTGATATTTCCTTCAGTTTTGATCATCTTCTGGGCCCAGAAATTTCTCTACCCCGGACGGGTGGGGTTGCTGATGATGACAGAAGTTATGGTCGCCACCCTAACTGCCAGCCTGTTTCTGCCAAATGAAGCACTGGGATTTATCGAATGGATTGGCGCCTGTTTGATCGTAGGGGCATGTTTGGTTGAAATCATCGAACAACCTGCCAATGCCTAGGTTTTCACTCCCAAATTATAGCACCCCTTTCCCTGCAGCGATTCTTGATGTAGACGCGCGTTGTCTGAAACGTGGTGCCCGGACTCCAGCGCCCGAAAATAAGATATCGGAGTCGGCGGCAATGGGGCCGCCATGTGACTGGCCAATGGGCCGTTTAGGAAAACATAAATGTTTATAGAAACAAAAAAATCCATG
>CESI01042700.1_pt1 | contig 18257 bp, 15 predicted proteins | sample 356301 | NCBI WGS metagenome assembly CESI01 (sample SAMEA2621423, study PRJEB7988) | marine metagenome | biome: marine biome (ENVO:00000447); feature: deep chlorophyll maximum layer (ENVO:xxxxxxxx); material: "saline water (ENVO:00002010), including plankton (ENVO:xxxxxxxx)" | depth 40 m | reverse complement strand
AGAGATAGAAGAAAATACACTCCTACCTTAGATATTGAAAATTTTGGCCTTTCTAAAAACGATTTAGACAGTACTTTTAATGCAGGAGAAATTGTTGGGATTGGTCCAAAAAAGCTTTCTGAAATTATTGGACATTTAGAGAGAACCTACTGTGACTCTATTGGAGTAGAGTACATGTACATGCGAAATCCAGAAAAATTAACATGGTGGAAAGATCGACTCATCGTAAATGACAATCACCCAAATTACACTCAAGACGCAAAAAAGTATATTTTATCTAAATTAAACCAAGCGGTTACCTTTGAAAGTTTTTTGCAGACAAAATATGTAGGACAAAAAAGATTTTCATTAGAAGGAGGAGAGGCTTTAATTCCAGGGATTAGTGTAGCTTTAAGAAATGCAGCTGAGGTATATGGTGTTGAAGAATGTGTTTTAGGAATGGCTCACAGAGGTCGTTTAAATACCCTAGTAAATATTTTTAAGAAACCAGTTAGAGATTTATTTAGTGAATTTGAAGGAAAAGACTTTGAAGACACAAATATAGATGGAGATGTAAAATATCACTTAGGATTAACCCTTAGTAAAACGTTCAGAAACGGAAAACAAATAAAAATGAATTTGGTGCCCAATCCTTCACATTTAGAAACTGTTGCGGCAGTAGCTGAAGGAATAGCAAGAGCCAAAATAGATAGAAAATACAACGGAGACGAAAGTAAAATTCTCCCCATTATAGTGCATGGAGATGCAGCTATTGCTGGTCAAGGAATTGCCTATGAGGTTACTCAAATGGCTAAGCTTAATGGGTATAAAACTGGCGGGACAATTCATATAGTGGTCAACAATCAAATAGGTTTTACCACCAATTATTTAGATGCTCGCTCTAGTACCTATTGTACCGATGTAGCCAAAGTTACATTATCTCCAGTGTTACATGTAAATGCAGACGATACAGAAGCGGTTTGTCATGCCATGGAGATGGCCTTAGATTTCAGAATGAAATTTAAAACAGATGTTTTTATAGATTTATTAGGCTATAGAAAATATGGGCACAACGAAGGTGATGAGCCTCGTTTTACACAGCCTAAATTATACAAAGCAATCTCTAAACATAAAAATGTCAAGGATTTATATGCTGCGCAGTTATTAGAGGAGAACACCATAAACTCAGAGTATCTTCAAAAAGTAACTACAGACTTTAAAGAACTATTAGAAACAGAATTTAACGAATCTAAAAAAGTAAAAACATCTAAAGTTAAAGAGTTTATGCAGTCTACCTGGAAAGGTTTTGAGCGTCAGCAGTTAACATCGATGTTGCAGACAGAAAACACTTCCTATCCCGTAGACAAATTAAAAAATATAGCTAAAATAGTATCTACTGTTCCAGAAAATGTTCAGTTTGTTAGAAAAGCAGAACGTATTTTACAAGGAAGGTCAAAAATGGTTTTCGACACCAATACCTTAGATTGGGGTATGGCAGAAAATCTTGCTTATGGTAGTTTATTAGAAGAAGGATTTAACGTTCGTATCTCTGGTCAAGATGTAGAAAGAGGTACTTTTTCTCACAGACATGCCATTTTAAGAGATGAAATTTCTGAAGAAAGAATTAATTTATTAAACAACAACCCAAATAATTCTGGAAAAATGACGATTTATAACTCGTTATTATCTGAATATGGTGTGTTAGGATTTGATTATGGGTATGCCATGGCAAATCCAAATACATTAACCATTTGGGAAGCTCAGTTTGGAGATTTCTCTAACGGAGCTCAAATTATGTTTGATCAATACATATCAGCTGCAGAAGACAAATGGAAAATGCAAAATGGGATTGTAGTATTACTTCCGCATGGGTATGAAGGACAAGGATCTGAACATTCATCCGCAAGAATAGAACGTTACTTGCAATTGTGTGCAGAAGATAATATGACAGTGGCAAACTGTACTACACCATCAAATTTTTATCATTTGTTACGAAGACAAATGAAGCGTAACTACAGAAAACCGTTAATCGTTTTTACACCTAAAAGCTTATTACGTCATCCAAAAGCGGTTAATTCCATAGAGGATTTAGCTACAGGAGAATTCCAAGAAGTTATAGACGACTCATTAAACCCATCTAAAGTGACTAAACTTGTTTTTTGTATGGGTAAATTCTACTATGATTTACTGGCAGAACGTGAAATTTTGGAAAGAGAAGACGTAGCCCTTGTTAGAATAGAACAATTATTTCCGTTACATTTAGAAAAAATACAACGCGTAATAGACAGATATCCTGCAGTAAAAGAATACATCTGGGCCCAAGAAGAACCCAGAAATATGGGAGCATGGAGTTTTATGCTAGAAAGACTAGAGTTGGTGAAATTAAATGTAAGATCTAGAAAATATTATGCTGTTCCTGCAGCAGGGTCTAGTACACGATTTAAAAAACGACATAAAGCAGTTATAGACAGTGTTTTTAGTGATGCTAAATAAATTGTATTTAATAAAAAAATAATAAAAGCTGATTAGGTTCAGTATAAGTAAAATAAGAACTGATGATTTTAGAAATGAAAGTTCCTTCACCGGGAGAATCAATTACAGAAGTAGAAATTGCAACTTGGTTAGTTGAGGATGGAGACTATGTAGAAAAAGACCAGCCTATTGCTGAAGTAGATTCTGATAAGGCTACTTTAGAATTGCCAGCTGAAGAAAGTGGAATTGTTACTTTACAAGCGGAAGAAGGAGATGCTGTTGAGGTAGGAGCTGTAGTTTGTTTAATAGACACAGCAGCAGAAAAACCAGAGGGTTCATCTACTACACCAACTTCAACTTCAGTTAAAGAAGCACCCAAGGCTACTCCTGTAAAAGAAGAAGTTGCTACAACATATGCATCAGGAACAGCATCACCAGCAGCTAAGAAAATCTTAGCAGAAAAAGACATAAACGCATCTTCAATTACAGGAACTGGAAAAGCAGGAAGAATCACCAAAGAAGATGCTGTAAAAGCAGTTCCATCTATGGGGACAATGCCAGAAGACGGTACAAGAGGAACAACTCGCAAGAAAATGTCTATGCTACGAAGAAAAGTGGCAGAGCGCTTGGTAGCTGTAAAAAGTGAAACAGCGATGCTAACTACCTTTAATGAGGTAAACATGCAGCCTATTTTTGATTTAAGAGCCCAGTATAAAGAAGATTTTAAAGCCAAGCATGGCGTAGGTCTTGGTTTTATGTCTTTCTTTACATTAGCTGTAGTAAGAGCTTTAAAAATGTATCCAGACGTAAATTCAATGATTGATGGAGACTTTAAAATAGAGCATGACTTTCAAGACATTTCTATAGCAGTTTCAGGACCAAAAGGTCTTATGGTACCAGTGATTAGAAATGCAGAAAAATTGAGTTTTAGAGGTGTAGAAAGTGAAGTAAAACGTCTAGCAATTAGAGCAAGAGATGGGCAAATTACTATCGATGAAATGACAGGAGGTACCTTTACCATCACCAATGGTGGTGTTTTTGGCTCCATGTTGTCTACGCCAATTATAAACCCTCCACAAAGTGGTATTTTAGGGATGCACAACATTGTTAATAGACCTATGGCAGTAAATGGGGAGGTAGTGATACAACCTATCATGTATGTAGCTTTGTCTTATGATCATAGAATTATAGACGGTAGGGAATCTGTTGGATTTTTAGTAGCGGTAAAAGAAGCATTAGAAAACCCAGTAGAGTTATTAATGGATAACAACCCATTAAGTGCTTTAGAAATGTAGGTTACTCAATTAATATATTATAAAACCCAAGCAAACTTGCTTGGGTTTTTTTGTAAGAAAAAATAAGTTAATTTTAGTCAGTTGATCTGTGTTAAAATTTTTTTTGAACTTTTCTAAATATAACTTCCTGCTTTTAACTCTTAATTTAAGGGTTTACTATTTTTACAAATATTTGTTTACCAATAGGTAGTCTCCCCAAAAATAGTGAGCAGTAAATTTCATTACTATTGGGTATTGTGAGTTTACTATTACTTTAAGAAATTTATAAAAAAAACCCTCAACGTTATGAAATCACTTTTATGTAAATTAATTGGTCACAATTGGAGCAAAACAAGAAGAAAAGTTATAACAAGATCTAAAAGAAAAAAGGCTATTGATATAAAACATCAATGGCATCAAAAATGTCATAGATGTAACAAAATAAGGGCTGTAAATGTTCGTCAAAAAAAGGAACCAGTTTTCGTTGCAACTATGAAACAACTCCTACAACAAGGAGCCTAAAACTAGATTTTATTTTGTATAAGAATAAAAATTACAATACACCAAATGTATAGATTATCAATTTTTTGAGGGAGAAATTATAATTTTTTTTGGCACTAAAAGGTAAATAGCGTATATGTTATTTACCTTTCTTCTTTTATTTAATAGTGTATTTATTTCTCATTTTTATTGTCTTTTTTCACCAAACATATTTTATTAGGTATCTTGCCATAAAAAGCTACAATGCCTGAAAATGCTGAGTTAAATCTGGCTCACCAATTTATTGAAAATACGGATAGAAATCTTTTTATAACTGGTAAGGCTGGTACTGGTAAAACTACTTTTTTGCGCAGTGTAAAGGAAAATTCACACAAAAGAATGGTAGTGGTTGCCCCAACAGGTGTAGCAGCAATTAATGCAAAAGGAGTTACGATTCACTCTTTTTTTCAAATGCCTTTCGGGCCTATTTTACCCAATCAAATTTCACACACTTCAAATCAACAACGAAGGTTTTCTAAGACTAAAATAGACATTATCAAATCATTAGATCTTGTTATAATTGATGAGATAAGTATGGTGCGTGCAGATGTATTAGACGGGATTGATCAAGTATTAAGAAGATACAAGAATAAACATAAGGTTTTTGGAGGTGTTCAAATTTTAATGATTGGAGATTTACAACAATTGGCACCTGTTGTAAAACCCAATGAATGGAGTTTACTTAAAGAGCATTACAATACCGTATATTTTTTTAGTTCCAAAGCATATCAAGCCGCTTCAGTTGTTTCGATAGAATTACAGCATATTTATAGACAAAAAAATGCTGATTTTATTAAAATTTTAAATGAAATTAGAAATGATCAGTTATCGGAAACTTCTGCTGCTATTTTAAATAAACAGTATCAACCAATGTTTTCACCTCACAAAGATGAGGGATATATTACCCTTACTACACACAACAAAAGGGCAAGTCTTATTAATGACTCTGAGTTAAATACACTTACCACAAAAAATCACATTTTTAATGCGGAGGTGTCTGGTAAATTTAATGAAAATGCATTTCCAAATGATGAGAGATTAGCTCTTAAAGTTGGAGCACAAGTCATGTTTATAAAAAATGATTCTTCACCGGAGAAGAGATATTACAATGGAAAAATTGGAATTATTACAGCCATTTCTAGAGAAAATGTAACCGTACAATGTGCCAACGAAATTGATGAAATTATCACTGAAAAAGAACAATGGGATACCGTTAATTATTCTATACATGAGGAAACTAAAGAGTTAAAGGAAGACATCGTAGGAACTTTTTCTCAAATCCCTCTGCGTCTGGCTTGGGCAATTACTATTCATAAAAGTCAGGGCTTAACTTTTAATAAGGCAATAATAGATGCTGAAGCCTCTTTTGCCCACGGGCAAACCTATGTGGCTTTGAGTAGATGTACATCACTTGAAGGATTGGTGTTAAAAACACCGATCTCGAATAGTGCAATTATTAATGACACTACAGTACAAGTTTTTAGTAAAGAAGTTGAAGAAAATCACCCAGATGAAACTATTTTAACAGCCTCTGAAATCCAGTTTCAGTTAAATTTAATTTCAGAGTTATTTGACTACCAGTCATTTCTATACCCTGTTAGCAGATTAATAGATATTTATTACAAGAACAGAACAAGTATTAAAGGAGAGGTAATTGAACACTTACAACTCATAAAAGATAATGGTATTGTAGCATTGATGAAGGTTTCTAATGGCTTCAGAAATCAGTTACTAGCCATTTCTAGTGAGGGTATTTTACCTGAAAACAGTTCTCAAATTCAAGATCGTTTTAAAAAAGCAGTAGATTATTTTTTGACTGAAAGTATTAAAAATATAGTGCAGCCTATAGCAAGTTTATCTTTTTCCTCAGATAATAAAGCTGTAAAAAAAGATTTTACAACACAGTTTGATAAGCTACAAGAATTATTGAGTGAGAAAGTTTTTGCCTTAAAAAAAATGACTGAAGGTTTTAAGGTACAGCCCTATTTAAAGATTAGAGCAGCAGCTGTTCTTCAAAAAACAACCCCAGTAAAAAAGAAAAAATTACCTTCAAAAAGAGACCCCATTTTAGCACTTGGATTGAGAGCACTAAGAGATGATATTTCTAAAGCTGAGAATATTCCTCATTTTCAGATTTTTACTCAAGAAACTCTTTATGCGATATGCGATAGTTTACCAAGAACTGAAAAAGAGTTGCTTAAAGTAAATGGTATGGGGAAAATACGGGTGAAAAAGTATGGAGATGAGATTTTAGAATTAATAGAAACATATTGCAAAGAGAATGGTATTAATGCCTTTAATGAACAAAAAAAGGAAGATAAAAAATCCACTAAACAAATATCTTTTGAATTGTTTAAAAAAGGTTTATCCATAAAAGAAATTGCGAAAGAAAGAAGCCTAACCTCAGGAACTGTAGAAAGCCACTTGGCAAGTTATATTCCATCTGGTGAGGTAGATATTTTAGAATTGATTCCTTTAAAAAAGTATCAAAAAATGATCAAAGAAATAGAAGCTGTTGAGTATAAAAATTTAACTCATTTAAAAGAGAATGTAGATAAATCATATTCTTTTATGGAGTTAAGAATGGTGCTACTTTCTTTAAATCAAGAAATATAAAAACCCAAGTCTAAGACTTGGGTTTTTACTTATTTATTGGGGGTTTAGGAACTTAATTTATTTCCCTAGTTGTAATATGAAACTCTTCATAAGTCTGTAATAAACTCATTAATGCAGTAATTAAATCTTGAGTTTCTAATAAAATACTAAAGTATAAAGTAGTGTTTTTTGGACTAGATTCCTCTTGTCGTATTCTAGTAACTTGTTTTTCAATAGAGTTTGAAACATCTTTTAATAAAGCTTGTTTTTCAATTAATATATCCTCTAAATCATCAAAGGCTCTGAGTTCAAATATAGAACTAACCTGTCCTAATAACTCTGTTAACTGATTGTCTATTTCTTTTAAGTCTTTTAACTGTCCTTTCTTTAAGTTTTTATGATTATTATTTACATGTTTAAAACTAGCTCTAGAGATGTAACTAATGGATTGTGCAACATCCTGTAGGTAGCCTAATACCAAAATATAGAATCTACTAGCTTGAACTGAAGTGTCGTCTAAAGATTTAATAAAGTAGAATACACCGTCTTTTAAACTGTCTATTTCATCATTTAATTTTCCAACATGTTTATCTGTTTTACGTAATTTATTTAAATCATGATTAGATAAATCGTTAACAACATTAGTGTATAATTTATTTACACGGTTTGCAACATTTGAAATATGATCTGCACTCTCTTCAATAACACCATTAATGGTTATTAAATCAGCTCTTTCTATATACTCTTGTTCTTTAATTTCTTTAGATTTCTTTCTATGGATTATTGTATTTCTACCAATTAAGAAAGCTACAAGGACTAATAAAACCGGAATCATTACCATGTCCCAACTGATTAGGTATGCTACTAAAGCAGCAGCCAAAAATGCGGTAATGGCCGTTAAAAACCATCCTCCCACAACATTAATCACTCCTGCAACTCTGTAGACTGCACTTTCTCTTCCCCAAGCTCGATCTGCTAGAGAAGTACCCATAGCCACCATAAAAGTTACATAAGTGGTAGATAAAGGTAGTTTTAAAGAGGTGGCAATAGAAATTAATATACCAGCTACAATTAAATTTACAGAGGCTCTAACCATATCAAATGCAGGGAGCTCATAGGTTTTGTCTTTTGTTAATTCAATTACTGGCTTTTGAAATTTAGAATTTACAAATGCAATTGTTTTGGCAGGGAATATATAAGTGATCCCTGTATTAATTCCCATAGATGCTCTAACAACTAATCTTGATAATGGATTTGGTTGAAACTTTTCGTGACCTTCACCCTGACGAGATAAGTCAATTCCTGTTTTAATTACATTTCGCGCTTTACTTGAGGTCCATAAGGTTACTACCATAATACCTCCAGCGATTAAAAGCAACCATACATTAGAGGGTACTTTTTTAGCTAAGATTTCCATAGAAAAAGCATTTGCTTCTACACCAGAAACACTCCAAGCTTCGTAAGAATTCCATGCAGCAATCGGTACACCAATAAAGTTGACTAAGTCATTACCAGAAAAAGCCATGGCCAATGAAAAGGTACCAATTCCAATAATTAGTTTTAATACATTTAAATTAAATACTTTGATAAATACTTGAGAAATTATTGTCCACAATAAAAAACTTCCTGCAATAATAGATAAGGTATTGTCTTCAATTAAAAACTTAACGTCTTTGTAGTAAGGAGTCCCTTTCATTCCTTTAATAATAATGAAATAAGTGATTGCAGTAATCGCAAATCCTCCAAACAATGCGTTGATATAACTTGGTCTTTTTTCAAAGTTAAAAGAGTAGATAAGTCTGGAAACAAATTGAACAATAGCACCCACAGAAAATGCGACGACTACTGATAATAGAATTCCAAAAATAATTAAAGAGGCTTTTTCATAATTAATATAATTCCAGATAGCACTAATAGATTCCGCATCGTTTTGTGAAATCTTTATTAATGAAATGGCTACAGCAGCTCCTAATAATTCAAATACAATAGACACAGTTGTAGAGGTTGGCATACCAAGGGTATTAAACACATCTAATAACAAAATATCAGTAATCATTACTGCCATAAAAATGAACATGATGTCTTGAAACATGAACATTCCTGGGTTAAAAATCCCTTTACGTGCTACTTCCATCATCCCACTTGAGGTAATGGCACCAAAGAATACTCCAATACTTGCAATAATCATGATGTTTCTTATTGCTATTGCTTTTGAGCCTATAGCTGAGTTTAAAAAATTTACAGCATCGTTACTAACTCCTACTACTAAGTCTACCGTAGCTAAAATCGCTAAGGCAATTAACATTAAAATATATGGATCTCCCATGTTCTTGTTTTTATTTTATTACGAATTTACGGTGACTTTCAGTTGTGAATGTTACCATTATGTTATGTTATTAAAAATGAATATCGACTTGAAGTCTATACATGAATTGATTTGTTTTTGAGGCCAAGTCTAAATAGCTTACATCTGTTTGAACTTTTAATTTATGCCCAACAATATATTTAGACAAACCAAGAGTGTATTGATTTTCTGCACCTTTACCAGTGATGTCACTATCCCAATCTATATTGGTGTACCTTCCAGAAATCTCCAAAGTTTTAGACAGTAAATATCCTGTTTGTAAGTTTAATGCATTACCAACCTGAACTTCATCACCTGTTAAAGTTCCATCAGAATTTTTTGCAAAAGCATCTTCTGCATCTCTGTACGCATATTCAGCCATTAGAGAAAAACCTTTGTGCTTATACATAGCATCTACAAAAACTGTCGAAATATTTGTTGAATAAAAACCAGTGTCGTTTGTCATATAAGAACCCTGATTACTTCTATTTTTTACAGCATCATTATTAAAATCATAAGTAAAACCCAAAGCTAACTTTGGGGTTGGCTCAAACTTTAAATCGCTTCCTCTATAGTCACCTTTACTGGCAAATTTTCCAAAAGGCAACAATTCAACCCTAGAAGTGTATTGATGACCTCCCAAATTTCCAGTAGTTATATTTCTTCCTTCACCCTGAGATACTGCAAACATTTCTTTTACAATAAACGTATCAGTAAGGTTAAAGTGATGTCTTAATTGGAATCCCATATCACGGTCTATGTTAAATCTACTATTTAACAAAGAACGATCTACTTGTTGTAAGTCTCCCGAAGAAATAACACGTTCTCTATTTCCAGGTAATTTCGTCTGGCCAAACCAAAGCACAAAATTTCCAGAAAAATTCCATTTTACTACAGCATCTAAAATATATTTAGGAGCTTCATTAGTAAATGAGGAAGCTTTTCCAATATCTCTATTTGAAAGCCCCAATTCTAGTTTATATTTTAATTTTGGAGAATACGCAAAACCACTAAATTTTAAACGAGCTCTTCTAACTAATAGATTAGAAGTTGGATTAGATAAACCATTATTAACATCCCAATTTGATGTTCCCAACATTTGCATTCTAGCACTTACGTTCATGGAGAATGAACTGTCTTTACCAATTAAATTAAAAAGACCTTTACCAAATTTTGGAGCACTTGTTTCCTGAGAACTTAGGTTTGAGCAAATAAATAAAGTTGCACAAATAAACAGATAATTAAATTTCATATGTATGTATTAGTTTTTGTCGCTGCAAATAACCAACACTAATGTTAATTTAATGTTTCGTAATTATTAAAAAACTGCCTTGGCCAAAGGCAGTTTATAAATCAATACTACTAATCGACAAAAACCAATAATTATGATTTTAATTAATCTTTAAGATTATTCAAATATCTAGAAAGTTTATAAACAAAAAGTTTTTAAAAATTAAAGTAATGGTTAAGGAATTTGAAAAACTAAACCCAATACTTTACATTTATTAAAACTCTATTAAAAATAGGGTAACATTAAGATAACAAAGGGAATAGGGGATTTAAATTTTCTTTTTTTCTTGAGTAGCAATAAAGTCTTTCAAATAAAAAGGTTCAAAGTAAGCAACGTCTTCAGTAGTCTTATTCTTAAATTTATGGAAAGAAATAGTAGCCATTTCTTTAGCTGAAGGAAACACATTTTCTATAAAAACAGCATTTTCATGAAGAATAATTTTTTTACATTTTTTTGCACCATCGCCTAAAAAATAAACTTTTTGGTTTTGTAATTCATCTAAAAAAGAATGTGAATCAATTATTTCAGCTTTTGTTTCCCTAACAGCGTTGTGGTTTTGGTCATAAATTGCAGCATAAACTTCCATTCTTCTTGCGTCTATCATAGGGATAATAAGACCACAATCTATAGTTATGCTTTGCGCTAAAATTTCCAAAGAATTAATTGATATTAAAGGAATGTCGTTAGCAAAACATAATCCTTTTGCCGCAGAAACACCAATACGTAATCCAGTATAAGATCCTGGGCCTTTGCCTACAGCAATAGCTTCTATGTCTTTAATGGTTAATTTGCTCTCTAATAAAGCTTCATTAATTAATGGGTGGAGCATTTCTGCATGTGAATAATCTCCAGTGTTAATTTCTTTTAAAGAAAATAGCTTACCATTATTAGCAATGCTAACCGAGCAGTTTTTAGTAGAGGTTTCTATGTGTAATATTGTACTCAAATAACTTTTTATGTAAAGATAAAGTATAAAAAAACGGCAACCAAAAGTTGCCGCTTTATCTAAATTATAGTTGTTTAGTCAAGATTAAAATCTCCGTAATAAAATTGAAGCACCTTGGTTTTAAATACAAAATCATATTTGGCTCTAATTAATGCAGATTCTGCACTTACCAATCGAGTTCTAACCAAATCAAAGTCAAATAAAGTACTTGCTCCCAAATTATAACTTTCCTGTGCATTTTTAAAAGCTTCTCTTTGAGCATTTAATGAAATGGTAGCTGCTTCAAAAGTTTTTGATGCAGCTTTTGCATCAGCAAATGCTTGTTCAATAGTTTGTTGAAGTTGAAGTTTTTGATTGTCTAAGTTTAGAATAGACAATTCTCTGTTAATGTATGACTTTGCTACATTATTTTTTGTTTGAAACCTGTTAAAAATTGGGATGTTTAGAGATAATGATACACCGTAGGTAACTCTATCTTTAAGAACTTGTTTGAAAAAGTACTCATTTTTTTGACCAGGAAATAAATTATTCATCTGATTAAAATATGAAGTACCACCACTTACATTATAACTTAAACTCGGTAAAAAAGCTCCTTTAGATAATTCTATATTTAAATCTGCATTTTCAATACCTAATTCTGCATTTTTAATTTGAGGTTGATTACGTAAAGCTTTTTCATAAACTAATTCAGAATTTTCGTATAACAATACCCCAGATGGTGAATTAACATTCATGTCCTCTATATCAAAACCTACTGAGGGTATTTGTAATAATTGAGCTAAATTTAGCAATGCTATAGTGAGAGTGTTTTCTCGAGTAATTACGTTTTGTTGATCATTTGCTGCTGTAGACTGCGTGTTTAAAAGATCTCCTTTAGGTATAATGCCAGCCTCATATCTTTGGGTTGCTGCCTCAACTTGTTTTTTGCTAATTTCAGCTTGTATTTTGGCAACAGATAAATTTTCTTTAGCAAAAAGTATATTTAAATATCCGTTTACAACAAATAAAGAAACATCATTTTGTGCTTTTTCAAGATCTAATTTGCTAGATTCTATTCCTAACTGAGCCTGTTTGTATGAATTTAAATTTCTAAATCCATTAAATATAGTACCATTTACACCAAGATTAAATCGCCCGTTAAAATTGGTAGTATTCTTTAACACCCCTGTTTGGTCTGGAGATAGCCCAGAATTGATCCCTCCACTGGAACTTGCTCCTATACTTGGCAGAAAATTTCCTTTAGTAATGGCAACATCTTTCTCTGAAAGAGAAATACTAAGTGCACTTTGTTTGATTGAAATATTATTTTCTAATGCGTAATCTACACACTTTTTTAAAGACCATTTTTCTTGTGAATAAACACTAGAAATCATAAAAATTGATGCAATTAGTAAAAATTTTATTTTCATTTGAGGTATTTTATATTTTGAGTTCCTAGAACATTATTGATGTTAATCACTATCTCGACTTCAATCGCTTCACATAAGACGACCAAAATTAGAATATGTTACACGTAACGGCTCTTATTGAAATGTTAATTTTTAGCGCCTTTTTTATATCTATAAATAAAGTAGAACAATACTCCAATAAGTAGGTAAGGAAATACCATTAAATAAGTAATACCATTATTAATACCTTCTGCCATTGTTACGTCTCCATTTTCAACAACTGCCTTACACATTGCACATTGTGAATAGGAATAAGTGGTATTTGAAAACACTAACGCAAATACAAGTAAATATTTATAACAGTTAGACATAGTATGGAGATATCATTAGGTATACAATGACGCCGGTTACTGCTACGTATAACCAAAGTGGAAAAGTAATTTTTGCAATTTTTTTATGTTCAGTAAACTTTCCAAATTTTGCTCTCATTAGAGTAACTAAAACAAAAGGAATTACAACAATAGATAAAATAATGTGGGTTATTAAAATGAAGTAATAAAAATATTTAATGATTCCTTCACCACCAAAAGTAGTAGAATCTGAAGTCATATGGTATGCAACGTACATCACAAGAAATAACACAGAACATAGTATGGCAAGTGTATTTAATTTTTCATGAAGATTCTTTTGGCCTTTTTTAATAGCTATTACTGCTGCAACAAGCAAAACTGCAGTGATTCCATTTATAGTTGCATAAATAGGTGGCAGAAAACTAAGAGGTTCAACATCAAACCCCAACGCTCTTAAATTTATACCAAATAAAGCAGCTACAGCTACTGGAATAACAATAGAAAGAATTGTAATTCCTCTTTTATATTTTTTTTCTGTTGATTCGTTAGTATTCATCTAGTAGTATTTTTATATCTTCTTTTAACTCATTTATTTGATTTGGAAACCCATTTTCTTCAATAGCTCTGTAATAGAGTATTGGATTTCCTTGTGAATCTTTTCGTGACCTGATTATTCCTTTTTTATCTACTAAAGCAAATAAACCAGAATGTTCAAAACCGCCGTGTGCTATGTTTTCATCTATTCCAGCATATAATTTAAAGCCTTTATTAGATAAGTTAAAAACTGTTTCTTCTGATTTTCCAGTTAAAAGATGCCAGTTTTTATGAGTAATACTATTAGTAACTGCATAATTTTTTAGCACCTCTTGCGTGTCAATTTTTGGAGTAATAGATATTGAAGCTATTCCAACATTTGAATTTTCAGAAAACTCTTCTTGAATTAATAACATTTGCTCGTTCATTAAAGGGCAGATTGTTGGGCATGTGGTGAAGAAAAATTCAACAACATAGACCTTTCCTTTATAGGTTTCGTTAGTAATAGTTTTACCGTTTTGGTTTATAAATTCAAACGGAGGAACTTTGGTGTAAATAAATAACTGACTTACATTATCTATATTATTTTTTTGTGTTTTGTTAAGTCTATTTGTGTCTATTATGGTTTCATTTGAGATTCTATCATCAAGATTTCTTACCACATAAATACCAAATATTAGAATGATAAAAGAGATGCCTATATATGAATTTTTCTTGCTCATATACCTAGTTTTTTCTATCCGCTTTATTTTTATTTTTAAAAGCAGCTCTATATTCATATAGCAAAACTTTTATATCATCTTCCATCTTATTATTTAGCTCAGCAACAGATTCGATGTTATAACCATACATGATTTGATTTTCATCATCTCCTTGTTGATCTCTTCCTCTTAGGTTAAGTTCTTTATCAAGAAGGTATACTCGATTAGAATACAGAGAAGTATCTAATTTATTTTCAGTTTTTAAATTCTTGTGCAGCTTTTGTATGGTTTCTTTATTCATGGCTAAAAAATTCCATTTAGTCATGTCTGTAAAAGCACTTAAATCAGATTTTAATTTTTCAACCTCATTTTCAGACGATTTTGGATATACAGCGATAATTTGAAAAGGTCTATATCCGTAAAATTCTTTATAAATTTTTTGATTTAAATTAAAAAATCCTCCTTTTTTTGTGGCTACGTCATTTCCTAAAAAACATAATACAGTAACATGATCAGAAAGAGAGACGGAATCTTCAAGAACTTGTAAAGAAACTGATTTTGTTAGCGTAGGTAATTTCTTAAAGTTATTAATTCCTGTAGAAAGAATTAAAAAAAACAACAAAGGAAAAACAAACAATGCAATGAGTACAAAACGTTTTTTAGTAATTTTCATAATTAGTGATAAAAAAAGGCGGTTAAAAACCACCTTGATTGTATGTTGTTACCAACGCACTAAAGGCGCTAGTGTACTGTATAAATACTCTCCTTCTATTAGTAAAAGAGTTACTAAATAGATGATTAGAAAGACTGCAGTCCAAACAACAGCTCTTCTAAACCATGTTTTTTCACCCTCCATGTGCATAAATGACCAAGTAATACCGTAAGCTTTGGCCAGTGTTAAAATGATGAACAACCAGTTTAAAGGACTAGTCCCTAAGAAACTTGTTAAGTGAAGAACATCTGGCTTATAGATACCTAGGATAACTTCTACAATTGTAATTGCGGAAAGTATCCAAAATACATTCCAGATTCTTTTTGTATGTGATTGTGCGTGTGCCATGTATGCTATTATTAAAAATTAAACTAAGTAGAAAAAAGTAAATACGAATACCCAAACTAAATCTACAAAGTGCCAATATAATCCAACTTTTTCAACCATTTCATAATGTCCTCTTTTTTCATAAGTTCCTACGATAACATTAAAGAAAACAATAATATTAAAGATGATACCTGAGAAAACGTGAAATCCGTGGAAACCTGTGATAAAGAAAAAGAAATCAGCAAAAATTGTATTTCCATACTCATTGACTTCTAGGTTGGCTCCCTCTACAACTAACCTGGTTTTAGCTAATTCTTCAGAGCCCTTTTCTCGACTCAGAATAGTTTTTTGTTTTTTACCTAAATCAATAAATTCTGTTCTTATTTGAATGTCTGGATTTCCTTCATAAGAGTTTACAATTTGAGCAATGGAATATTGTGAAATTGTTCCCTCATCTTCAAACCATAATCCGTTTCCTTTTGTATGTTGAACTCTAGCATTTCCTCTGTCACCAACAACAAAGTCTGCAAGAGCAATTTGTTTGAATATTGCATTACCTTCTTTATCAACTCCACTTTGTTTAGTGAATTGCAGTATTTTGCCATCTGTAGTTTTTACAGCACCATAGGATCCATTGATAAATGTATTCCATTCCCAGGCTTGAGAACCTACAAAAATAATCCCCCCAATAATTGTAAGCAGCATATAAACCGTTACTTTACTCTTGTTCATTTGGTGTCCAGCATCTACGGCTAATACCATAGTTACTGATGAAGCAATCAAGACAAATGTCATAAAAGCTACATAAATCATTGGAAATTCACCATGAACAAAAGGTACGTGAGTAAACACTTCGTCGGCTATTGGCCATGAGTCAATAAATTTGAAACGAGTTAAACCATAAGCGGCTAAAAATGCAGAAAATGTTAAAGCATCAGATACGATAAAAAACCACATCATCATTTTCCCATAACTGGCTCCAAAAGGTTTTACTCCTCCACCTCCCCAAGTAGGTTTATTTTCATTAGGTACAGCAATGTTTGACTCCATATTTTTTTAATATAAAAATTCTTTAATAAGTGGCAAAATTAATCAATTTTATCATCTAATAAAATAGAAAAAGAAAAATAAATAAATCCATAAAACATCTATAAAATGCCAGAAGATAGCACCGAGTTCAAACCCTAGTAAATCATCTGATGTATATTTATGGTTAAAATGATTATAAATGACTACAAGTAGTACGATAATTCCAGCAAATACATGGAGTGCATGCATTAAGGTAATTCCAATAATAAAAGATGTTGAAACTGTACTTGTAGGTCCTGTAAAAAATAACCCAGCACTTCTCAAATCTTCAAAACCAGCATATTGTTGCCAAACAAAAGCAATACCTAGAGCAAAAGTGATTAATAAAAATGCAATAGATAGTTCTCTTTTCTCTTTTTTAATAAGCCTTTGAGAAATGCTAATGGTGATACTACTCAATATAATGAGTACTGTACTAATATAGAAAGCATCAGGTAACTCAAAAGTAACCCAGTCATCTCTTCTCATACTAATTACATAGGCACTTGTTAACCCTGCAAAAAACATAACCATACTAATCATGGAAACCCATAACATTGGTTTTGCAGATTTTTTCCTTCCTATGGTAAACTCTTTCTCTAAGTCTTTTTCGCTAATATTCATATAGTTAGTGTAAAAATTTATCGATTACGTATATAATTTGAATCATTGTGATATATATGACACTTGATAACATTAATTTTCTTGCTTCAATATTGGTTTGTTTTTTGTGAAGTAAAACCCCATAGTACAGCATTAATAGCCCAAGAAGAGCTATAATAATAGCAGTAATTGGATGAATGTAGAATGCGCCTGTTAGTTTTAATACTGGTGCAACAGAAACCAGTATCATAATTATGGTATAAAAAATAATTTGCTTTGTTGCAGATTGATCCTTTTTATCCATGGGCAACATAATAAAGCCAGCTTTCTTGTATTCTTCAAACTGCAACCATCCAATAGACCAAAAATGTGGAAATTGCCAAAAAAATTGAATCATAAATAGAAATCCAGCTTCTATTCCAAATTCATTGGTTGCAGCAACCCATCCTAACATGAATGGAATTGCCCCAGGCAAAGCCCCAACAAAAACCGCTAGAGGTGAAATAGGTTTCATCGGTGTATATGCGCAAGTGTATAAAAAGATAGATATCGCTCCAAAAAGTGCACTTTTTGGATTGATACTGTATAAAATTCCAAGCCCAACAATTGCAAATAGTATGGCAAATACTAATGCAGTAGTCTTAGACATTCTTCCTGTTGGGAGAGGTCTATTCATGGTTCTTTTCATTAAAGCGTCTGTATCTTTTTCAATAATTTGATTGAAAGCATTTGAAGCAGCTACCATTAAAAAACCTCCTAGGCCTAGCAAGAAAAGAACTTGATAATTAATAACATCTATGGCTAATAAATATCCGGCTATGGAAGAAAAAACAACACTTAAAGACAAACCTACTTTTGCAAGTTGTTTGTAGTCTGAGAAGACCTTCTTAAAGGAAAATTTGGTGTCGATAGCAGTAGATAAACCCATTATAAATTAAATCGAATGCAAAGATATTTGATAATAATTGAAATCCCATAGGTTTTACTAAATATTCAGTTAAAATAAAATTAAAATAATTTTTAAAAGTCTTTGTAGTTTCCTTTTTTGTTTTAAATTTGCATCCCGTTCTAACGAATGGTAGTTCTTTAAAATACGACTACGCGAAAGTAGCTCAGGGGTAGAGCATCACCTT